>JACCDO010144542.1_pt1 | contig 37450 bp, 29 predicted proteins | sample 7446101 | NCBI WGS metagenome assembly JACCDO01 (sample SAMN15323440, study PRJNA562643) | freshwater metagenome | isolation source: river surface water | place: USA:Blue River Watershed | collected 2017-08-16 | reverse complement strand
CCACCTCCTTTTTGTGTTTTTCTTGTTTTTGTTGATTTATTAGTCTTAGTTTTAACCTCATCTACTTTATATGTTTTTTTTGGTGATTTAGAAGATTTAGTTGATTTAGTTGATTTATTAGTTTTACCTTTTGTTCTTGATAGTTTTTTTGTTTCTTTATTAGTTTCTGTACCACTTTCTGTATCACTTTCTTCTTGAGCATTTGATATAGTTTCACCTTCTGTATCAGATACTTCGTCAGGTTCCTCACCAATTTCTTCCTTAAATTTCAAAAAGTTAAAATCCTTAATATATTTAGACATTTTATTATAATTTTTTGTATCTAAAAATAATTCATTCCAGAAAACTGATGCTTCTATTTGTTTATCCAAGAAGTTATTATATTCAACTCCATTTTTATTGTCAAGACTATCAAACAATACTATATTATTAATACCTAAATATTGTTTAATCATTAGCTGTATATTTATTTTTTTATACATTTCTAAATCTTTTTTACTAATTTCATAATCAGTTAAAATATCAATAATATTAAAACTTTCATTTTTATTCATAGTTACGATCATTTCTTCTAATTTCTTGATAATTGGTTGGGTAGCTTTAGATTTATCGAAATTTTTACAAACCATATATTTTTCAGAATTTGAAATTCTACTAGTATATGGTTTACATATATATACTTCTTTGTAGAAATATCTAAGTAAATCCATAAATTTAAGTGTAGTTTCAGTATAAGATTCAAATATTTTTAAAACAAAATTACCCTCATTCTTTTGAACTTTAATTGCTGTTACTATTTCAGAAAAAATTAGTCTATAAGCCTCTTGTTCTTGAAGATTTTCTTTTTTCCAATCAAATCCTCCATCTGCAGTAACTAAATCTGAAGGTTTAGAAAAAGACTCGACATCTTTTCCACCACCAAATAATCTTATTGTATTAATTTTTGTTAAATCACCATTTGTCAATAGACCTTTATATCCTCCACCATACATATCTTTTATTTTTTCAATAGATTTGGTTTCTAAGACATGAAGTCTCTTGGTTTTTTCTTTTTCAAAATACTTGATAAAATCTTGTTGCATTAGTAAATGTTCATGATCTGAATGAAGAGTAACTCCATAGTAATTATCTTTTGAAGATGTTTTTATTAATCCTAGTTTTTCTTGCATTTCTCTAAAATAAATTGTTGCTTGAATAAATGAACCAGGACCTTCACATAAATGAGATGATGTGAAATCTTCTTTATCAGGAATTAAATCAAACATAACTAACATTTCCCATAATTTTAAATAAGCTCGATTTAATAATGGTGGTAATTTTGGATTAACTTCTTTTATAAATTTTTCAACACCATCACCAATTGATTGATATTTTAATCCTGTATCAGTTTCAGCTTTAAAATCGATGTTTTTTTCAAATAAAGATGTTACTAAATATATCTTTTTTCTGTTTGCATATTTTTCAGTTAGTTCCATTTTATCTTTAACTCGATGAATAAAATGTTGGAAACCTAAACTTAGTTGTGGATATGATACATTATTTGAAAACTGTACATCAAATGTAGCTTCTTTAATATCATTTGATTTTGATTGATTTAGATCAAAAACTAATGGATTATATATCTTGAATTGTTTTTTAAGATCTTCAAAATTGCTCATTCTATAGATTATATAATATAAATTAGTTTGTATTTAATTTAATTATATTTTAAGTTTAAAATTCAACTTTATTGTTTATAATCAAAAAAAATGATTTTTTAAAAATAAATATAAGAATATTAAGCTATTATATATAAAGCATGAAAATTATAGATCTACTTACTAAGGAACAAGATACTGATATTAATAAGTTAGTTAAGGCATATGATAAAAATAACGAGTTCGAGGTATCTATTTTTTCAAGTAAAGAGACATCAAGTGATCAACTTACTCTTGAAAGATTTAATAAACTTAATAGTGTTCTCACTCTAGTAACTAAAAAAAATGATGATAAGTATGCTAAAAAAGAAGAAACAACATTAGATATTAATATGATGGTTGGTGATAAAACAATAGAAGAAGATTCAAAAACAAACTACAGAATTACAATAAGTAATTTGGAAAAAATTAATGAATATATGAGTATGTTACATATGAGAAAAAATCATTTAGTCATAGGTGTCTTAGCTGGTTTTGTTTTAGACAAATCTATTGATGAAAAAGACAAAAGACATATTAGTATTATGAAAAAAACAAAAAATATTGGAAATTATATTGTTGTTGAAGAAATTTATTCTAAATTTAAATTAGATGTTGAACAAAAATTATCAGATGACGAATTAAAAAAACTTTTGAAAGTTAATAAAAATTTTGATATTAATACTTATGACATAGTTTATAGATTTAAAGAAAGATCAAGTTATTTTGTTGTAAAAGGAGATAATGTTTTTAGAATTGATTTGACAAAAGTTAGAACATCTACAGTTATTAATAATATTGAAAACAGTCCTTATCGTTATGAAATTGAAATTGAATCAGAAATTAAAAATAAAACAACTTTCTTAGAACAATTATTTGGTGTAATTGAATTTGTTATTAAGTCTGTTCAAGGAACTAATTATATTGTTACAAAATCTATTACAAATGCTGTTATAAATGAATATAAAGATGTTCTTGGTGTTAATAAATCTAGAACAAATCTTTATGCTAGACAACCGATTTCTCTTGAAGTTCAACATGTTACTGATTATTTACCAAATAGATATGCTGTTACCGATAAAGCAGATGGTGATCGTTTTATTATGTTAGTAATGGATGGTAGATGTTATATGATTTCGACAAACTTGGTTGTAAGAGATACTGGAATTGATGTAAACAAAAAATTTAATAAAACCATTATTGATGGTGAATTAATATTTTTACCAGCATATAACAGGTATCTATATATGGGTTTTGATTGTTTAACTTTAGGAGAAAAAAATTTAAGAGAAGAACCTAATTTATTAGTAAGACTTGAAGCACTTGATGAAGTTATTGATGATATTAATAAAACAAAATACAAACACAAGAAAATTTCAGATACTAAAATAGATTTTAATGATATTAAAAAAATTCAAGAACATCATCTTAATAATATTACAGAGTTTTTTGATGATGTACATAAAGAGCTTGAAACTAAATCAAATAAAATATTATTTAGAAGAAAATATTTTATTGAATCAAATGGTGTACAAGATAATGAAATATTTAAATACTCAGAATTACTTTGGAATACTTATACAATCAATAGTAAAATTAAATGTCCTTATCAATTAGATGGTCTAATTTATCAACCATTAGACCAAAAATATATTGTCGAAGTTGAAAAGATTAAATATTTTGATTATAAATGGAAACCACCTCATAACAACTCTATTGACTTTTATATTGAATTTGAAAAAGATAAAGTTAATGGTAAAGTTATTAAAGTATATGATAATTCTATTGAAGGTCAAGTAAAAAATAAACCATATATTATTTTGAATTTGTTTGTTGGTAATACTACTAAAGGTATTGAAAAACCTATGTTATTTGGTTTAAAAGATGGTATTTCTCAGTGTTATCTTTATTTGGATGATGATGGTCTACCTAGATCTGAAGATGGTAAACAAATTAATGATAAAACTGTTATTGAATGTTATTATAAAACTGATGGAGACTTACAAAAACCATATAGATGGATACCAATTAAAACTCGTTTTGATAAAACTGAGTCTGTCCAGAAATTTCAAAAGAGATATGGTAATGCCTATCAAACAGCTCTAAAAATTTGGAATAGTATTACAAATCCAGTGTTAATGTCTGATTTTGCAACTTTAGCTGATGATAAATTATATAACCAATATTTTAAAAAAATACAAGACAGAATTAATTTTAATCTTCTTAATTTAGAGAAAAAACAAAATATTTATTATCAAAAAAAATCTACTCTCGTCAAGGAGATGGGTAATTTTAATAACTGGGTCAAATCTAATGTTATTTATACTTATTGTAACGCTAAGAGTTATGATGGTATTCAATTAAAAGTTCTTGATATTGGTTGTGGTCGTGGTGGTGATATACAAAAGTGGTATTATTGTGAAGTTGAATTATACACTGGTTTTGATCCTGATTTAGAAGGTCTTACTAATGCTACAGATGGTGCTATTACTCGTTATAATCAACAAAAAGCATTACATGATCGTTTCTTTCCAGCATATTTTGCTTTAGGAACAGGTTCTGCTTTATTACAATATGATGAACAAGTCAAAGCTCTTGGTAGATTAAGACCTGATGATAAAAGAGTTTATGATAAGATTTTAACTTGGAATGACAAAAGAACTATTTTCGATAGAGCTAATTTTTCTTATACAATTCACTATATGTTATCTGATGATAACTCTTTTAATAACCTAATGGAAAATCTTAATAGATATTTGAGAGATGGTGGTATTATCATGTTCTGTACATTTGATGGTGATATTATTAAGGAAAAACTTAAAGGAAAAGACAGATTAATTGAATATTATGATGATAATGGAGAAAAGAAAGTATTATATGAAATTGTTAAAAAATATGATGACGAAACTAAAGATAAAGTTGGACTAGCTATTGATGTACACATGGCTTGGATTATGGAGGATGGTGTCTATCAAACAGAATATTTAGTATTAAACGACTTTATTGTTAAGGCCTTGAGAGAAAAATGTTCATTAGAATTAATAGAAACACTTTCATTCAAAGAAGTATTTGATAATAACAGAGAGTTCTTAAAAACAGCCTCAAAATATGAAGTTAAAAAAGAAAAGAAATTCTACTCTAATGTTTACAAATTTTATGGCAAAACCGATTTTATGAAAAAATGTCAAGAATACTCATTCCTCTCTAGATACTATGTTTTTAGAAAAACTGAACCAGACCTTTCTAAGGTTAGAAAAGAATATTATGGTCCTGATCGTAGAAGAATCATGGGTAAGAAAAAAAATATTGAGTAATTTATTAAACTTAAAAAGTAAATAAATCAAGTTAAATTATTATTTTATATATACATTTAATATAATAATGATTATTAAAACTATTGATGAAAATCAATTAAATATTATTTTAAAAGAAGTTAAAAATGATATTAAAAATATGATCTGTCCTGAATTTTTTTTAATTTTATCCAAAAATATTATATTCAGTCCTATACTTACTAGCAAAATTTTTAACACAAAATTTACATTAGTAAATAATTTTGAAAATATTAATTTATCAAGATATTGGACTGATAAATTATTGTACAATATTAATATAACAAATGATGATGAAATAATTAAACATATTAAAAATAATAATCTATCAACAAATTTTATTAATGCAGATATATTTATCACAAAAAATGATTTTCCTTATGTAATTCCAAATTGTTCATATAATTTATTTGTAATTTGGAATTTAGGAAAAGAGGATATTGATTTAATAAATATTATTCAATACTTAGAATTAGGTAATAGAGATTGGATTTTATGGAAAAATCCACTTATTTTTAAGTCTATCAAAACAATTGAACACTATCATTTACTAACTAGACCCAAAAATCTAGAACGAAAATTAAAAAGACTATATATTTTACAAAGACATGGACCTAGAGAACCAATAGTTATGCCTCCCAAGTTTATTAAAAAATATTGGGATAATATCAATTCTGATTACAGAACATCTGTTAAAAATGCCAAATTAACAAATCTCGGTAAATTATATTGTCAATTTATTGGTAATTTAATTTATAATAATTATTCTGATGATTTTGATTTTTCTTCTATTAATTCTAATAATATTTTATTTGGAACATCAGATTTTCAAAGAACAATTGAAACTTCTATTTTAACTATTGATGGTTTGGGACTAGATAAACAAACAAATTTTTTAAATGTTTTAGACTTTTTAAGTTCTGAAACTATTTTAAATAAAGAACAAAAAGATTTATACAATTATAAAATGAAAAATCCGGAAATAAAATGGGAAAGGGATTTAGAAGAATTAAATAATAAAATTTTTGAATTAACTGGTGTAAAAATTAAATCATTTAATGATTATTTTGAATTATCTAGTACAATGAAGTGTTATGAATTTCATAATTATAAAATGTTAGATAATGACGAAGATAATGATAAACTTAATGAATTAAAAACCACAATTTACAATTTATCAACTTTTTACTACAACTATATGAATAATCCTGAAAATGCAAATAATACTGAAACTACTTTAATTGGAAAAAAAATGTGCGAAAGTATATTAAAAATGTTTTCTACTTCAAAATATAAATTCGCTTTATTAACTACTCATGATAATAGTTTGATAGCTTTTGTAAAATATATTATTTATGGAGTTTTTAATTCTGATATCGAATTTGATGGTTTAAAATATGATAAAAACTATTTTACTGATAATATTATTTCTAAAATTAAATATATTGAATTTCCTGATTTTAATTCTAATATTATTTTTGAATTATGGGAAGATAAAGACTTGAATAAAACTATTAGAATTTATTATAATAGTAAGATGTTGTTTGAGTTTTCTTAATTTTTTCTTTAATTTTATTATTTACTGATAATAATAATAAAAAAATTGATTTATAAATTAAAAGTTATTTATTATATATATATAGACAAATGGCACAATATTCCGTATATAAAACTGAAGAACTTGTTAAAAAGTTTAATGATATTACTGAAGAAAGTACTGAAGTAAACAACTTTTTTAATACTTTTAAATTTAGTTCTATAGTTAATCAAAATATTGCAAAAACTAATACAGCTTTTGTTTTTAAAAATACTATAAAAGAAGATACAACAAAGGCAAAGATTATTATGCTACTTAACAAACTACATCAGCAAAATTTAACTAAAATTACTCAAATGATGAGAGAAATAGTTTTTCAAACACAAGATGAACTTAATGAACTTGTAACACAATGTATACAAAAAATTAAGAGAGATTCTGATCAAATTAGACCTCTTGTAGCAGCTATGTGTTGGGAACTATTAAACACATATTTTGTTACATCAGAAGGAGAAAAAATATATTTTAGAAAACTACTACTAACTGAAGTTAAAAAGGATTATGTTAGAAGTGTTGATTTTTCAAGTGAAGATTGGAGTAAAGAAAAAGGCGAAAAAATTATGATACTTATTGGTACACTTTTTAATCAAAAAATAATTGACAGTAAAATTATGTTAAGTATTATTACTGATTTTAAAAAGAATATTAAATATAAAGAAGGAGAAAGTCAAGAATATTATGAAAATGTTGAAAAATCTATACAACTTTTATCTTGTCTGGTATCCTGTATTGTTTTGAATGATGAATCTAAAAAAGTCTATGGAGATCTTGATATTTTTTTGGAAACTGAAATCGAAACATATGAAAATGTCAAATGTATTAAAAAGAAGGATAGACTTATCTGTAAAAACTGTATTGCTGAACTTCGTAAAAATTAAAATTCAAAATAAAATTTATCCTTACTAATACTTAGTTTTATAACTAAAATATAAGATTTATATAATTCATTATTTAGATACAAATATTCTAATTTTATATCTGTATCTTCTATACTTTTTTTTATAATTTTTAAAGATTCATCTAACTCTTCTAAATTTATATTAGATGGAAAACCATTATCTTCTAAACCAATCAAATAATAACATTTGGGATCACAATTTTCAAAATATATTGAACTTTGATACATTCTCCAATATATTTGTCTTAATAATTTTTTTATTTTACCTGAATAAGTACTTAAAGTTCTTTTATATTCAATAAAACCATAATCATATTCATATGAAAACTTATATTTTATAGATGTAGGATTATTTATTTCTCTGTTTGAATTAAATATTATGTTTAATTTTTTATCTAAACCTAATATTTTTCTTTTTGAAACATTTATATAGTTTATATTCTCATCAGAATCTTCTGAATTATTATTAAATATTTTTTTTTTTGACATTTATTATTTATTTCTTATTATTTTATTTTGATAAGTTTTTAATTGAAAATAATAATATATACCCTTATATATAAAATAGAAAAATGGGAATTGATGGTTTATATAAATTTATTAATAAAAATATTCCAGATATATACAAAAATATTAGTATATATGATATTAAAGGTCAATCATGTATTATTGATGGTATGCAACATATTTACAGTCAACTTATATATATGAGATCTAGAGGAAAAGAAATTATTACTCCTGATGGTAAAAATATTTCTCATATCCATGGTCTTATTAATTCACTTACATATTATCTTAAAAATGGTATTATACCTATATTTATTTTTGATGGTAAAGCTCCTGATATTAAAAGAAAAAAAATTGAAGAGAGACGAAAAAATCTCAAAGATAATATTAAAAAATTAAAAGAACTTGAGGAGAAAAAAAATATTCTTACTGAATTAATTAATTCTAAGCTTAATGATTATAATTTAGAAGAGGATGATGATAATAATAATGTTCTTAATGTTGATACTATTTTACAAATTATTAAAAATGAAATGCCAGATGATACTGAAACTAATGATAATAAAGATAATTTGATTTTCGGTACTCCACCTGATAATTTTAATTTAGAAGAAGAAATGCAAAAAATAAATAATATTCAAGAAGAATATCATAAAATTTACAAAAAATCTATTGTTCTTAAAGATTACTATATTTTAGATTGGATTATGATACTTGAATTACTTGGGCTACCTGTTATTAAAGCTAAAGGAGAAGCAGATCCTCTTTGTGCATATTTACTTAAAAATAATACAGACATTTTTGGAATTATTTCTGATGATTCTGATATGCTTGTATTTGGTGCTCCTGTACTTATGAGAAAATCTATTAATCAACAATTTACTGTTATAAAGTTAGATTTACTTCTTTATAAAATTTCTTGTTTATTATCTCAAGAATTTAAAAAAAATATTGATTTCACTATGAATAATCTTGTTGAATTTTCTATACTTTTAGGTACTGATTATGGTAATTTTACTATTAACAAAAAAATTGGTGACTCACTCAATTTACTTATATATTATTTTGAAAATAATTGTGATGTTACTAAAATTATACCTAATGAACAACTTGAATATTTTTTTATTATTAAAAAATACTATACTGAATTTGAATTTGATAATTCTATTTCATATTTACTTGAAAAACCTATTTGGAATAAACCTAAAGTTCTTCAACTTAAAATGAAGCTTTTAGAATTTAAAGTTGATGAAGATTATATTGACAAAAATAATGAGATTTTAGATTTGTATTATTCTAAATATAAAAAATATAAAAAAAATAAAAATAGATTTACTTATAACAGTTTCAAAGAAAAAAATCTTAATTTAACTTTTGACACCGCTAATAAAAATATATTTGTAAATAATGATATTCAAATTAAAAATTATAATAATTCTTTAGATAATGATACTTCATCATCTTCTTCTGATAAAAATCATGATAACGATAATAATGTAAATTCAGCAGAACAATTTTTTAAAATGGATGATTAGTCTTATATTATACTAATAATTTATTTATTATTTAGATGATTTAGATGATTTAGATAATTTTGATGATTTTGATGATTTTGATGATTTTGATGATTTTGATGATTTAGATGATTTTGATGATTTAGATGATTTTGAACTAAATTCATCAGTTTCTTCAGTTTCTTCATTTTTTTTTGATATATTATCGGAAACGGATACTTCTTCATTTTTATTTAATTGTTTATCATCTTCTTTTTTTTGGTATTTAACTAAACTTTTACTGTTAAATATAAAATTATACAAAAAATAAATAATACAAGCTAAAATTATTAGAATTAAAATTAACATCCATACTGAAACATCATAACCAAAAATATTTATTATACCAAAAAAACCTCCTGATTGATTTGATTGATTTGATTGATTTGACTGATTTAAATTATTAACATCTGGTATAATATTTGTTTCAACAAAATCATTTTTTAATTCAATATTCATGTTTGTTTTAATATTATCACTAATTTTAATATTATCAATTGGAATAGATAGTTTAGGATCAAATGAAACAGAAGATTTTTTAAAAATATCACCTGTTTGTGGAACAAAATTATCTTTTATATTTGAAACAGTATTACTAATAATTTGGGATGTAGGTAAATTCTGTGTATTTAATGAATTAGAAGGAATAACAGGACTTGATAAAAAATTTGTGTTTTCAAAAAAATTAGTATTCATAAAAGAATTTGTATTTTCACAAATTTTACCTACAAGAGGTCCATAAGAACTATACATATTTGATATATATTCTTTATTGCTAGTATCCATATTATTTAGCTATAATTTATATATATCAAATAATTTATTAAAAAAAACGAGTTATATGTTAAAAATATAAAAACGACAGTTGTATTTTCAAAATAAAAATTGATATTAAAACATATAACGTTTATAATATAATATAAATTATTAATGATGTCATCAAGTAATCATATACCTTGGATTGAAAAATATAGACCAAGGAAATTAAATGAAGTTATATCTCAAGAAGAATCAATTAGTATATTAAACAATACCTTAAAAACTGGAGAACTTCCTCATCTTTTAATTTATGGAGCTCCAGGTACAGGAAAAACAAGTTCTATTTTAGCACTTTGTAATGAATTATTTGGACCAGAAAGAGTTAATGAACGTGTAATTGAATTAAATGCATCAGATGAAAGAGGTATTAATGTTGTTCGTGGTAAAATTATTAATTTTGCTAAAGTAGCAATAGGAACTAAAGATCCTAATTATTTATGTCCTCCATACAAAATTATTATTTTAGATGAAGCAGATGCTATGACAAAAGAAGCACAAGCAGCATTACGTAAAGTAATGGAAGAAAATTCTAATATAACTCGTTTCTGTTTTATTTGTAATTATATTAATCAAATAATAGAACCAATTAATAGTCGATGTGTTAAAATTAGATTTAAACCTATTAATAAAAAATTCATAACTAATAAATTAAATTGGATTGCTCAAAAGGAAAAAATAATTATTAATAATGAAGCATTAAATTGTATTGCTGAAATATCTAATGGTGATCTTCGAAAAAGTATTTTAATGTTACAAAATATTAAATATATCAAAATTGATAGAAGTATCAATAGTTGTATTGAAGAAGATGATGTTTATAAAATGTGTAAATATATTTCTACATCTGAACTTGAAAAATATATTGAACAAATTAAAATAGATAACAGTGTTTTAAATATAACAAAAATAACAAGAGATATTATTAACAAAGGATTTATATTTAATTCTGTTATTATAAAAATTATTGATTATATTACTAATGATGAAACTATAAAGGATAATATTAAAGCTAATATTCTATTTGAAATGAGCTTCATAGAAAAATATATTAATGATGGGGCTGATGAATATATTCAATTATTAAAATTACTAAACAATATATCAAATATTTATTAATTTTTTTTATTATTAGATTAATTATTTTATCTAATATTTGTTAATTGAGTTCCTGTTGGTAAAAATTGTTGTGTTGTAGGTATAGCAGATTGAACTGTAGGAATTGGTGGAATAACTGATTGCATTGTTGGTGATAATGTTTGAGACAATACAGGAGAAATTTGACCTAGTGTTGGATTAAGAACTGAATTAACAGCTGGTGTTAATGAAGTTAATGTGTCTACTTTAGAAACAGTTTCACATGAACATAAATAAGCTAATGCCATCCCTATACCTATTAATGCCAAACAATTACCACTAATAAGTAAATTTGTATTAAATGATGAGAACATTTTTCCTGCATCACCCATTAGGAATGCACAAATACATGAAATAATTATTAAAAAGATAATTACCCAAAGATATGTTCTAACATTATTATCAGCAGGTTTCATTTTACTAAGGGCTACTGATTTTAATACATCAGAATATCCACCTCCAATCATGTTATCACTAGTTGAATAAAAAAAATCCATTTATAATATTAATAATATAACATTATACAAAAAATATTTAAACTATTTATTATATCTTATCTTAATTCTTCTAATTCTTTTTCTAAATCATCTATTTCGACTTCTTCTTTTTTAATTTCTTTGTTTTCTTTATTTTTTTTCTTCTTTTTTTTCTCTTTTTTATTTCTTTTTTCTAATTTCTCTATATCTTCTAATTCTTTTTCCATATCATCATACAATAATGAACCTGTATCAATATTAATTTTACTTTCTTTCTTTTTTTTATCTTTTTTAGATATATGATTTAATAAAGTTCTTTCTTCTGTTATTGTCTTTTTTAATTGTTTTTTTTGATTTAGATAAGTATTACCAATTTCAGAAATATCGTCATCAGAATTATTTTGTGATTTTAAAATGTTACTTTTTTCATCATATGTTACTTTTTTAAGACAAGATTTTATTGTTAACAACTCGTCTAAATTAATTAAAGAATTTTTTTTAAGTGTAGGTATTTCAACTCTGTTAAGATTTTTTACGGCATTTGAAACTTCTGCTAAAAAAGGTAATACTGGTTTATTAGAAATACCAGAAATATTTTTATTGTTATCTAAGCTATTTATTTCAGATCTATTTTTATTATTAAAACCATATTCTTGATATATTTTTTCTTCACTATTTAAATTTATAGAATTTAATAAATATGATTTTAAATCAATATCTGGTTCTTCTTGTATCATTAAAGCTGATAAATTAAATTTTAATTGATTACTTATTTTTTCATCTAAATTAATTTTTATAATTTTAATATTTTTTATTTCAAATAATATGGAATAAGTCTTATTATGTATAATATTATTTTTTTCTATTTCACATTTATTTTGTCCTAAAAAAACTGTATTTTCATTTGAAAATATACTTAACATATATGGATAATTTTCATATTCTTTCCATGGTAAATCTATTGATATATCTTCAAAAGTTTTACTAAATATATTTTTTAAATACATAGATAATTCTTTAAAAAAACTAATAAATCTAATAACTTCGGTTTCTTTATGATTTAATCCAAATCTTAAAATACAATAATCATTATATTCGTTCTTAAATTTAGTATTTTTAAGCATAAACCAAAAATTATGAAATGGTTTTGGTACCTTGTTATTATAAATAGAAAAATATGATTTTGAACAATTTATTAGTTCATGATCTACCTGTAAGCTATCAAACTTATCAGTTTTTGTTATAAAATTCTCTAACATTATTTATACCTTATTAATAATTATTAATTAATTTTTAAGCTATAAAATAATATTATTAATTTAATTTTATTTTTAAAACTTTTTTACCATTTACTTTAATTGTAAACATACTATAATTAATTTTTTCAAAAAGATTATTACATAACAATAATACGAGTTTAATTACATCTTCAGTTTCATATTCAATATCAAAATCAAAATAACTAGTATCTATTGTTTTTTTAAGATCATATTTCTTCACAATATAATTATAAGTTTCAAGAACATTTTCATTTAATGAAATTTGTTTAAGTTTTACTTTTAAAATAGATTTTGATTCATCATTAAACAGCATATTTAAAAATTCCAGAACATCATTATAATATTTTTTGTTTGAGTCCTGAATTTTCTGATTTATTTTTTCTATTATTTCTTTGGTGTCTGTTATTACAGAATTTTCCATCATAAATATATATATATAATATATATAATTATGGTTAATAATTTTCAATATTTTGATATAGATATAGCTATAAATGATAAAAGAGATGTAAGAGGTATAATATTACATAATAAAATTAAAGTTGTATTAATATCTGACCAAAACATTAATAGATCTGTTTGTAGTGTAGGAGTTGGAGCTGGTTATTTACAAGATGTTTTTGAAGGTACTGCACATTTTTTGGAACATTTATTATTTATGGGTAGTGAAAAATATCCAAAACAAAATGATTATACTTCATATATTCAAACATGTGGTGGTATTTATAATGCATTTACAGCTGATAATATGACTGTCTATTATTTAGAATTAGACACTTCTTTTTTAAAAAAAGGTATTGAAATGTTATCTTGGTTTTTTAGAAAACCTATTTTAGATATGAAACATATTAATTCTGAAAGAGAAATTATTAATTCAGAGCATGAAAAAAATATTCTTAATGATGTATGGATAATGGATGATGTTTTTAAAAATTTTGTTAAATCTGGAACTAAATATAGTAAATTTGGAACTGGTAATTCAGAAAGTCTTAAGGATATTACTAAAGAAGATATTATGATGTTTTACAATAAATATTATACCACTGACAATTTATATGTTTGTATTATTGATACTAAATCAATTGATAATATGATAAATGATTATATTCCTTTTTTTAATGATATATCTGATAATTTATATAATAAAGATGAAGATAGATTTAAAAAAGAAAGAATAGAATTTCAAAATGATAATTTAATTATTTTTAATTCTGTAACTGAATATAATTTTTTTAATATTTATAATATTTTTGAATGTGATAATAAAAATCAAGTTGATTTTCAATTAATTAATATTATTAACTATCTAATTGGAAGTGAATACAAAAATTCTTTATCCTATTATCTTAAAGAAAATGATATAATTAAAAATATTAGATCATCTGTCGATTATTATTATGATCATAATGTTAATATTAATACACAGTTTGTTTTAAATATCCCAGATATCAAAAATATAAATATTATTGCAACAGCATATAATGACTTATTAAACGATATTTCTTCTATTAAAGAAAATGATTTTAAATTAATTTATCAAAACTTTCAAAAAATTAATCTTTTAAAATGTTTATATCCAAATGATGATAAAAGTGTAGACACTTCAATTAATATTATTGAAAATCTTATTAGAAGTGAACCAAGATATGCTGTTTTAAGGAAAAATATTGTTCCACAATATGAAAAAAAAATATATGACAGATTTTTAGAAATTATTAATAGTGTTAATTTAAAAATTCTTACTAATATTAACTATTTAAAAAGTAATAATTTTAAAGTAACAAAGTGGTATAAAACTAAATATTTTTTTACAAATCTAGATCTACCTAAAAAAATTAAATCTCCTTTTAAATTCAATTTAATGAATTCAATTGGAATTAAAGATTTTGATATTAAAACTGATATTTTTAAAAAAGATATTAATAAAAAAGAATATCCAAAGCTAGTTATAAATGATACTATTTTAAATAGAGATGTCTATTATTTAGAAAAAAATAAATATAATGAACCTATTGCTAGTATATCTCTTTTAAGAAAAAATTCACTAATTAAAGATAAACACTACAAATTAATAGTAAATATTTATACTAATTTATGTAGAATTCTCTTAAATTATTATTTAGAAGTAATGAGCGATTATAAAATGTTTTTTTCAATTTCACAATCTGATGATTATATTGTTCTTAATTTTAATGGATTAAACTATCTTATTAACAATTATATTTTTGAAATTATTAAAGTAATACATCCAGACACTATAATTCTTAATACAAATTTAGAAATTAAATTTAATATGATTATTAGAGATCTTATTGAATATATTTCTAATTCTAAATATGATGTCCCATATACTAAATGTATTGATACTAATGGTATATTACTCTCAAATGACTTGTTTCCTGAAGAAGAAATTAAATATTTAAAAAAATTAACTTTTACAGATTTTAAAAAAAAACTTTCGAATTGTTTAAAGTATGAGAAAGAAATTTTCTTGATAGTTGGAGTTACTAATAATAATTTTAATAAAGAAACAAATGTTCTTGATGAAAATATTAATTATATTATTGAATCATTATCATTAAATCCAAAAATATATCTTATTAAAAATAATATCAATAACATTGTTTTAAAAAAAGATTTAGATTATGTATTTAAAAAATCACAAATTAATCCTGACGAAAAAAATAATTGTGTTATGTATAATTTTATTATGGACTGTCCTTCAATTAATATTAATAATAATTTTATGGATAAAAACACTATCTATAATATTTTAAAAAATAAATTAGTATATCAAATAATTTCAGAAATTATCAATGAACCTCTATTTGATCAAATTAGAACTATTGATAAATTAGGTTATGTTGTTAAATGTGATTTTATTTCTAAGAATATTAAAGACCAAGCTATTATGATTATTTATTATCTTGTTCAATCTACTCATGATGTTCCTAAAATTATTAAGTCTATTGATAAATTTAATCTTTTTCTTAAAAATGATATTAAGAATAATTTAGAAATCTATAAACAAAAATTTAATAATCTTAAACAAAGTAAAATATTAATGTTCGAAAAACCTTTCCTTCATTTAGATGAAGAAATTAGTATTTATATCTCTACTATTATTGAAAAATATGGAATTTTTAATATTAATGATATTTTAAAAAATATTTGTAAAAAAATTAAATTCAAAGATTTTATTTATGGTATTGATAAAATATTAAATTCTAAAAATAATTATACTATCGTTTTTGATAAAAATATTTAATTAAAAAAAATTGATTTAAATTATATAAATTATTATCTTATATTAATACAAAATGAATGTCGATATGGATATGTTAAAACAACTTTCTCTTAGCTCTGATCTTACTGGAGCTGATGCTGATCTTTTAAAAAGAGTTTTAGCTGGCATTTCTACTGGTAATAAAGTTAAAATGACACCTCAAGAACGTAATAGACTTATGTCTAAACTCTCTAATCAAAACTCTAATGAATATGTTGCTACTAAAGATGTTGAAGAAATGAATGAAGAAGAAAGAAAAGCTCATAGAGAAGCACTTAGAAAAAAACTCAGGGATAGACAAAGAGCTGCTGAACAAGCCAGGGCTGGTAAACATGGTGGAGGAATGCAAACTAAAAAAAGTGTTAATAATGCTGTATCTAGTATCCAAGATATTCTTAGTAAATTAGATATGAATCAAATAAATGCTCATGCTGAACAAGTTGCTAGAAATTCTGTTGAAAATAATCAAACAAATAATTTAGTACAAAACCAAACTGAAACTAAGCCTGATGAAAATCTTGATGATTATGTTAATTAAATAATCATAAAATAAAAATTTTTTTAATAAGTATGTAATGAAGGTTCTTTATTTATATCAAATAAAGAAATCATTTCTTTTTCTTTATCATCATTTATAAAACTTTTTGAGTTGTTATTTATATCTTTTTTTTCATTACTGTTTATATCTTTTTTATTTTTGTCTTTCTTACTTTTTTTTTTCTCTTTTTTATTATCTTTTTTATTATCAGGTTCTTCTTTTTTATTAACATTTTTTTTTTCTTCTTCTGAACTACTATTTTCTAATTTGTTTGAATTACTTAAGGTAACTGTTAGATTAGATGATTTTTCTTCTGGAGTATCATAGAAAAATATTACTAAAATACTTGATATATCAATTATCATTAATATAAACAAAATAATTGTATACATTGAATTTTCATAAATTGTTTCATAATAGTATTTTATTAGTAAGAAATAGACAACTGTAGTAATAATTATTAGCATATAGGGACTCAAAGGTCTTCCTACAAAATAATTTAGTATATTTAATATAGTAAACATAATTAGATTTATAATATATAAAAGTTTTATTAATTTAACACACTATATTTGTGTATCTATTTGTAAATCTATAATATAAATACTATTATTAAATTTGTAAGTTTTTGTTGTTTTTTTATAATATAAAAAATATAATATAATTAAATGAATAATTCTAGCCAAGAAAATAGTAATCAGGCACTTGTTGATGCTTTAAAATATACTAGTGATATAATAATTACTCTTACTGAAAAAATTAATTCCCAAGATAATAAAATTAGTTTTTTTGAAAAAAATATTATTGATCAAAAAAATATTATATCTAAAAATCAAAATGATATTTTGGAACTAAACAAAAAAATATTTACACTAGAAAAAAGTGTTTTATTACTTATTAGTAGCAAAAATAACAATGGTAATACTACTCGTATTGATAAATCTAAAGATAATATTGAATTTGAATTTTTAAGCCAGACTTTACAAGAACTTGGTTCTAATCCTGAAAATCTTGAAGTTATTGAAAGTTTATTTGGTAATGATAGTAATATTAAAAACTTATTAGATCAAGATAAACTTGATCTTGAAACATTAAATAATACTATTTGTAATACTACTTTAGTTTCTGATGTTACATCTTTTAACATTGAAGATATTGAAAAATTAAAAAAACAAAAAGCAACTAATCTTGTTGAAAATTTAATTAAAAAAAAACAAGAACTTGAGACTAAAATTAATGGTATTAATGGAAATGGATTAGATAATAATTTAAACACAGTTCAAACTGTACAGACTAATAATTCTAATGTTCTAATAGAACAAAATAAAACAGATACTAAATCTAATCAAGACCTAAACGCTGTTAGAAGAAAAAAAAATTTTGCTAGAAGATTTTAATTTTTTTATTTGTGTTTTTTTATATAATTTTTTATAAAAAATAATTATATAAAATATGAAAAATAATAATATTAATAATACTATGGATGATAATAATACTTTGGTAAATTATGTTTGTATTTGTAAAAAAAATTTTAAGGTTGGAGATAATATTTTATATATAACTCCTTGTTGTCATATGTTCCATGAAAAATGTTTAAATAATAATATTTTAGAAGAACAAATGAAAAATAAAGAAATCTCAACTTGTGGTAATTTAAATTGTCCGCTTTGTGATACAAAAATAACTAGTATACTTAATGAACATAAAATTAATTCAAAATCAAAATATAAAAAATATCAAACTGATATTACATCTGTTAAACTCGATAATTCAGCTTCTATAAATTATGTAACATTACCACTTAGTTTAGTTAAACTTACATCTATGATTAACAAATTAATTGTTGCACAAACTGAAAAAGATATTATGTTTGCTTTAGAATTTATTTTAAAAGGTCTTAATATTAAAATTAATATTATTGATAATACTAAAAAAAATAGTATCATTATTAAAAATAATATTATTCATTGGAAAAATAAAAAAGATGACTTAAAAAAAAAAGTTATTATAGCTAATCATTCACATTATTTAGACTCTTTTATTTTATTATATATATTTAGAAGTGGTTTCGTTTCCTCAGATTTTATTAATAGTTTTGATATAGGAAGATTGTGTGCCTCAAAATGTAAAATGCTTATTTTTAAAAGAGGTGTTGATACTAATATGGTTGATAAAATTAAAAATTATCTTGAAGAAGAAAGAAAAATTATTATATATCCTGAAGGTGCTATGGCTAACAATAATACAATTATGAGATTTAGAACTGGAGCTTTTCACACAGGAGCTTATATTTGTCCAGTAGTTATTAAATACAGAAATTATGTTTGGGATGATGATATCAAAACAGCAATATTCAAAATTATTAGTCAAAATGAAATCCCTGTTGATGTTTATATTAATGATTTAGAAACACCTCCTTTTACTGATGAAAACATCGAACAAGTTAGAGATAAAATGGCTAAGGTTGGTAATTTACAAAAATCTAGAGTTTCTAATAGACATATTAAAGAATAATTTTTTTTTCGCTTAAACATTTATTTATATTTATAATTAGTTATATATTATACATGAGTAAAAAAATAAATAAGTCTACTAAAAAAAATATTAATATCGATAATACTAATACCGACACCAGTGAAAATACTGATAATCTTTCAGAAGAGCTTAATAAATTATCTACATTTGATTATAAAAAAAACGATAATAACGAAATTAAACAAGTTGATAAAATAATAACTTTAACACCAGAAGAAAATTTAGAAAATATATACTTTCAATTATATAATTTGTTAAACAAAAGTGATTGTAAAATTTTAAATGGAGAAATTATTTCATTTAGACCTTCTGATACTAATGCTTATCTTACTATAAAAATTGGATCATTTCAAATTAGTTGTATTTTTTGGAATATATCTAAATCTAAAAATATTGCTCTTTATAAGAGTTTTAAAGATGGTGATAAAATTAAAATTGAAGGTAATTTTTCTATTTTAAAAAAAAATCTTTCTATTTACTTTAATCTTAAAACTATGGAAAAAATTGGTATTGGTGATTATCTTTCTTTACATAATGAATATAGAAATAAAATTATTGAACTTGGATTAAACCAAAATAAACAAATTTTAAATAAATTCCCTTGTTCTATTGGTATTGTAACTTCTATTGAAGGAGCTGCTATTCAAGATATACTTCAAACTTTTAAAATAGATAATTATATTGGTAATATTATTATAGTTAATGCTGTTGTTCAAGGTAAATCATGTCCACAATCTGTAATATCTGGGATTAAATATATTGAATTTAATCATCCTAATGCTGATCTTATTCTTATTACAAGAGGAGGAGGATCCTATGAAGATCTTGTTGGTTTTTCTGATTGGGAACTTGTTAAATATATTGCAAATACCAAGATTATAACTATTAGTGCAGTTGGTCATCAAATCGATAATCAATTATCTGATGAAGTTGCTGACTATAAATTCGCAACTCCTTCTATTGCTGCTAAATTTATTATCGAAAAACAAAAAGAATATATTGAAAAATATAAAAATTTTAAAAATTATATTAATTTTATTTCACAAAAATATAAAAAAAGTATTATAGAATATAATCAAATTACTAATAATTATAATAATATTATTGATAATTTTAATATTGGAGAAATTAAAGATAAACTATATAAATATTCTAATATTGTTAAAAATACTATATATCAATATAATAATGCTAAAAAAAATTATTATAATATGGCTGTTAATCTTAAACCTACTATTTTAATTAAATCAAAAGAAATTAATTCAATTTATGATATTATTAATTCTAAATCTAAAAAAATGGAAATTATTTTACCTGATGGTATTATTAAAATATCATTCAAAATTGAAGAACCTAATTAGTCTAGATATTTATTTTTTAATAAAATAATTTAATACTTAAAATATTTTATTATAATATAGTAATAAAAATGGAAAACAAAATAATTCTTGAAGAAACTATTGATAAAATAAATAATTTATCAAATGAAAAAGATAAAAGTTTATTTGTTAAAAATTTTAATGAAATAAAAAATAATATTGATAAAATAGATAAGGTACTTGATGAAAAACCATCAATTGATGAAAATACATCTATTGATCTACTTTTTGATATGCTTGAAAAATATAATGATTATGTTAACTCAAACAAACTAATTGATGTTGAAAATTTTAAAAAAATTAAAGATATTACTGAACTTATTGAAAAAAAACTTAATGACAAAATTAATATTGTTGAAATTAAATAAAAAATATTGATTTTTAACTATAATACTTAAATTATATACATAATTAAAGTTTATATTCAATATGAGTGAACTAACTCAAGTAATCACAATAGATGGTAAAGAGTATGAGTATGATCATATTTTTGATAAATTAATAGAAATACAAAAAAGTAATAAAGATTTAGAAAAGGATACATTCAAAGATATATGGTATCCTGAACCAGATATTGAACTTTGGGAATCCTTTTTAAATAGAGAGTTACAAAAAGATGAAAAAGAACTTATTCTTGATTTAATAGTTGAAAAAGAATTAAATCAACAGATTAATAAATTAAGTAAACTGCTTTCTGAAAAGAATTCATTTATACCTAAACTAACAAATAATAATGGTAATTGTTTGTTTGAATCTTTATCAATTTTAGGATTAGGTGATAATGATTTAGGAATTGAACCTCATGTTATATTAAGAAATAATTTATCATCTATGTTACTTTATGTTAGGGATATGATAGATTTTTTTCCAGATCTTAATATGTCTCCTCAACAAATTTTTGATAATTCAAATGAAATTGAATTTATTAAAAGTAAAAAAACTGGTGAAGTTTTTGAATATAATTATGATATGATGGTATGTGATCTTAGAACTAATTTTTCTTGGACCAGATTACCAACTGAACTTATTTTAATGACTATTTCTAGAATTTATGAAGTTAGAATTTTAATTTATAATAATAAAAATAATTATATCAACGAAATTAATGTATGGAAAAATCAAAATTCTGAAATTGAAACAATATTTTTAGGTCATATTAATGAAGAACATTATGTTCCTGTTTTAGAAATACCTACATATATTGATGATATTGATACAAAAATGTATATTCAAGAAATTATTAATGGTGATAAACTAGTTTATACTAATTCAAAAAATAAATATGAAAAATGGGCAAATTTTATCGCATTGACTATTTATGATACAGGATCTACTATTAATGATACAGGATCTACTATTAATGATACAGGATCTAATATTGTTGAAAATCCAAAACCTAGAATTATTAGCCCTCCTAAACACTATGAACCTCCTGAAAAAATTAATCTTAATGAATTTGAAATTATATAGTTTATGTATTTTATCTAAAAAATTGATAATAAAACGATTTAATATTTATTATATATAAATCTATATAAGAACATAGTCATCAATGTCTACATCTATTATAAATATCACAGAACCTATTCATTACTTTATTAAGGATAAACTTACTAGAGAACACCACGAAATTACAAATACTAAAAAAATAATAAGTTGTCAAAGTATTAACAGTATGTCAAGTTCAGACAGCTTTTATGGATCAGATGGCTCAGATGGCTCAGATGGCTCAGATGGCTCAGATGGCTCAGATGGCTCAGTGTCCTCTTATCACTCAGATAGTTCAGTTTGTACAAACGCTTCAGATAGTACAGACGATCTTACTAAAACAAATAATCAAGGATTTGAAATTACTGTTTATAAAGAAGATAATTACCGGAGGAGGCATCGGATAAAGAGTTATGATAAAAATATTAAGAAGTCTATTGAAATTAGTTATGATAGTAAAATTCGTAATCCTGCTGGATATACATCTGGACTTACCAAGGATAATTATCTTATATCTATTTTGATAAATAAGAGGATGACTAGTTGTATAATGGGTCCATCTTCACATATTGCTGCTTTTTTGCCGAATTCTGTTGACATCCGGTCGTGTTTTATACCCTGTGGGAAAGGGAAAGATCGTAACAGGTGAAAATTCAGAAAGAGCCCTAAGAGGCAATTCTTTAATTAAAACGCATGCTGAAATTGATGCCATGCAAAAATTAGAAAGTTTTATTCGTTGTAAAAAAATAAAAACACAAAAAATGAACTTAATAGTATTACGTGTTAATAAATCTGGTAATTTGTGCGAAAGTGCACCATGTTATCATTGTACTCAAGAACTTGTTTCATCTAATTATTTTAATATTGACAAGTTATTTTATTCAAGAGCCGATGGCAGTATTACTTGTATTAAATTTAAAGACTGGATTAATAATGATTCTTTCCATGTTTCAAAAGGATGGAAGTGGTTAGACTCAATTAGAAAAAAATAAATTTATTTAATTATTTAATTATTTAATAGACTAAAAACGTTAATAACAATACCAGGATTTTTTTCCAATTCAAATACATTTGTTTTTAAAATGTCTTTTATTTTTATTTCTGATATAAAACTTTCATCATTGTTTACTGTACCATAATAAAAGTTATTAATCATATCATCATTTTCAATTAATTTAATTTTTATTGATAAATCATTTTCTGACAATATATTCCAGTATAATTTTGTATCATCGCTAGTAATTTTTTTATAAACTACTATTGATTTATTTATTTTTGGAGATATGTATTTTGTATTTATAATTGTTTTAATTTTTTCATATAAAAGATTTTCTATATTATATTTATTTTCACCATCAAAAATAATAAAGTTACTTATATTTCTATTTGATGATAAACATAACTTATAAATAATGAAATCGAATAAGTGATCTTCTATTTCTTTGTCCTTTAATTTATTAATAAAATTTACTAAAAAACTTATATCTAAAATTATGTTAATTTCTCCATTTGAATCATTAATAATATCGATAACCTGATCAATATCTTTTCCTAATGTAACTATATTGGTTTTTTCTGGTTCTATAAAATAAAATTGTTCTCTTTCCCAAGATAAATTATTTTTTGTTTTTAAATCAAAATTTATATCTTTTTCTCTTTTTTCATCAAAAATATAATCAAAAAAATTATTAAATTTCTCATTTTCAGTATTAAGTATTGTCACAAAGTAATTATTTGATATTGGAAATTGATATCTTCCAGTTGTTATTAAATTAGTATTGTTAATTTCATATAATTTGTTAAAAAGCTTATCATAATCATTGATTACTTCAAATCCAAATTTTTCAATTTTTTCCATGTTTTCAAAGATTTCTTCCATTTTATTTTGTATCAGTAAATAATTGATAGTTAACCGAGTTTTCTATATTTAATTCTAAATACGTATTATTATTATTCATCAATTTTTTTTCTTTTTTTGATAAATTAGTTATTATATCACTATCTAATTTTGATTTTAGATCATCAATACTACTACTATTTTCTTTATATGTATCTTCACTGTTTTCAGATGATGTTGTACTTGGTTTATATTTTCCTTTTTTATTTATATTTTTATTACTATTTTGTTTTGTGTGTAAACTACTTTCTTCTGATAATACCATAAAATATTTTTTAATAATTTTTTCTATATCAAAATTTTGTTTATTTTCGTTATAATAATCTCTGTCAAAGACATAACAAATTGCATTAATGTAATCAAAAAATTTAATATAATTAGGTATTTCTAAATTATAATATATTACAGAATTAATATCATCATCAACATCAAAAAATGGTGGATGTGCAAATAATTCTTTTGGTAACTTTAAGGTTTTTTTTAAATTATTAATGAATTCGTTAAATATATCATTTTTATATTCATAATTATTTGATATTGTTGTTACTAGTTTTTCAGAATAATAAAAATAATAATCGTAATATGAATAAATATAAAAATATTTTAATAAGTCAACTACAAATTTATTTAATCCTTGAGAAGTTTTTACTTGAGGTTTAATAAACTCAAAAAATAAACAAAAAGATAAAAAATAATAATTTGTATGATCAAGTGGATTTATACAATCATATAATTCTGTTGGATAACTTTCTAATATTTTTATACTTATTGTTATAAGATGGATAATTTGTAATAAAGTTGTATAATCTGATATTTTGTGTGATATTAAATTTATTTTTATTAAAGTTTCAGTTTTTCTTAAAAAATTAAAATCCTTTAATTCTGGAATATTATAATACATAAAACTATAATTCATTTGACATACATCAAATTCATTACTCTTATTATTTTCTTCATTAAAACATATTATAATTTTTCCATCATATTTTTCATTGTACAATATGTATCTATCCTTATAACTTTCAATCCTTATTTTAGATAATTTTTTTAAAATAAAATTTATTATTTCATTAACATTAGTGTTGATTGATAAATTTCCACTTGGTGTTTTTATGTTTAATATATTTTTTGAAAATGGTATTTTTTTTATAAAAGTCTCATAATCTAATAAAAAATTTAATTCTTTTAGATTAATTATTTTTTTTGATACAAATTCATTATAATTTTGATATCCATTATCTTTTGATACAAAATATCTAAATAATATAATGTTCAATGTTTTTTTATAATTTTCGTTTGACATATCAAAAAATCTTTCTATTTGTTTAGTATTTTGTAAATAATCTTCTATTATTTTTTTTAAATAACCTGGTTCTTGTGATTTTTGTTTTTTTAATTTTTTTGTTATGAAATTATTATTTATTTTTATTATATTTTTTATTGTTTCATTATCTAAGTTATTAAAAATATTGTTTACTATTATACTATTGAACTTTATTTTATTAATCATTTTGTATATTTCTTGATTATTAAAATCCGGACTGTTAATGAATTTTAAATAATTTGTATAGTTTAAATATAAAAAAGTAAATATATAATAGTTTTTAATTATTTCTTTACTTTCTATTGATTTAAATAAAATATTATACAAATTTTGAAATATTGGATAAAATTTATCCCAAGAAAAATATTTATCATCATATTTTTTTTTTATATTATCAAATGACATTATAAATAAGCTTTGTACATATTCATTATATAATATGTCAGTATTAAACATTTATATATTTATTTGATTTAAAAATTTATTTTAATAAACTTAAATAAAAAATTGAAAAAATATTTATATATTTATAATTAAATTTAATAAATGAATTATTCAATTACTCCTATAAATAAAAAATTTATTTCTATTGATAAAAAACATATTATAGATGTTCATATCATTGAAGATATTGGATGGTTTCAAATTGTAGAAGCCGACTTTCAGTTTCCTAAAACATTCTTTTTGTTACTAAAAGATTGTATTGATTTTTTCTCATCTTCAAACACTAAATTTATTAAACAATATATTAGAGAAGACGATTTAACTTTTATTAAAGAAAGTTCATATATAGATACAGATGATGGTAGTTATGTTATTACAACTCCTATTAATAACTTTATTAAGGAAATGACAAATTTATTAGGGTTTATACCTATTTAGATTTCTTTATTTATTATAAAAAAATTGAATTTTTATATTGTAAAAAAAATTGATTTAATAACATTAATATATTATTATTATATATACTTACTATGAGCTACAAATACAACAATCAAAAGCGCGAAAACAAATATCCCGATAGAAGGGATAGCCACCCTGATAGGAGGGATGGGCACCAGGATAGACGTGATGGTGGAGGTTTCCAAGACAGACGCGAAGGCGGAGGTGGTGGAAGAAACCGAGTTCACAGAGCTGGAAGAAACAATGATATTAATAATGAAAGGCTTGCACAGACTTTCACTTATACTGATGCTAAAGAACTTTTAGAAAAAGAAGACATTTTTGTCTCACCTGAAGTTCTTGAAAGAGAAGTTACTGAATTTGGTGATGTTACTATTGATGGTTTGGATGAAGATGATGAAAATAATAAACTCAAGGACACATTACATAGAGGTATTATTGCTTATGGTTTTGAAAACCCATCTACAATCCAAGGTAAAGCTATTCCTCTTATTATTAATGGAAAGGAATTTATTGCACAATCTCAATCTGGTACAGGTAAAACTGGTGCATTTGTTATTGGTGCATTACAGGTTATTAATGAAAATATTAACAAACCTCAAGTTTTAATTATTTCTCCTACTACTGATTTGGCTTATCAAATTTGTTGTGTAGGAAAGGCTATTGCACAATATATGCCTAATATTCATTTTTCACTTTCAATTGGTGGTACACCCAGAGGAGAAAATATTAAAAAAATTGGTGGTGTATGGCAAGGTGAAAGAAGTAATGAGGTTGCACAAATAGTTGTTGGAACTCCAGGACGTCTTAAGGATCTTACTTCTGAATTTCCTCATCTTTTTGACCATGTCAAACTACTTGTTATTGATGAATGTGATGAACTTCTTACTGGAACATTCAAAGAAGATATTAAAAAAATTATTAGTGATTTACCTGATGTTCAAATTTGTCTGTTCTCAGCAACTATGACTAATGAAGTTGTTAAACTTGCTGATGAGATGCTTAGAGATCCTCTTAAAATTTTAATTAAAAAGGAAAAAATTACTTTAGATGGTATTAAACAAACATATATGAATATTCCTAGTATTGAGGAGAAAAAAAATGCTATTATCGAAATGTTATCAACTTGTCCTATTGAAAAATTTATAGTTTATGTTAACTCTAAAAGAAATGTAGAAGATATTAAGGAATTCCTTGAATTTAAAGGTTTTAAGGTTCTTTCTATTACTTCTGATATGGATAAACTTGAACGTATTAGTATTATTCAACAATTTAAAAGTTCTGACATTAAGTGCTTGATTTCTACTGATCTTCTTGCAAGAGGTATTGATATTCAACAACTATCACTGGTTGTTAATTATGATCTTCCTAAACTTGACAATATTCAAGCATATATCCATCGTATCGGTAGAACTGGTCGTTATGGTAGAAAGGGTCTTGCTATTAATTTTGTTTCTTCTAGATTCGATGAAACTACTATTAACAGAATTCAAGCTCTTTTTAGATGCGAAATTAAACCTATTGAAGAAGATGATGTTAAAGACATTTAATTACATTTAATTCTTGACTTTTTTATCTAAAATATTTATAATACATAAATAAAAATTGATTTTTTTATTTTTTTATTTACACTATATTAACTAAAATTTTAATATGGATACAATTTTACATAATTTAACTACTCTTATAGATTATGAACTTATAAAAAATTTATATGAAAGCTATTCAGGTCCAAAAGACTTGGAATTTAATGATATAATAAAAATAACAAATTTAATATTTAATGAGTGTATCGGAGTTTTTTCTGATAAACCTAAAATACTTGAACAATTCATTTTAGAAACTAGTACACATATCAAAACTAAATTTCATCATGAAAATTTAATTACACATTTGTATGGAGTTGGACTATTTTCTTATTTGGTTGCTGATAATTTTGATATTGATAAGAATCTTGCTTTTAAAATTGGATTTTTCCATGATATTGGTAAACCATGGGCTAAAAAAATTATTGTAAGTAAAAATAAAACTATTAATAATTATAATGGCCATCCTCAAATTGGTGAGTTTATTTGTGATTATTTAGGTCTAGATAATGTAATTACTTGGTGTGCATCTTATCATATGTGTTCTTGTTCTCACCATAGAAATATTGGAAAACATTTTAATTTATCATCTAGTTATCAATTTATTTCTTTTGATCACGATAATATTGATAAAAAACATATTACAAAGTATATTAACTCACTTGCATGTTTAATGTTAGCTGATGAACTCGGTAGACTTGGAGATACTCCATCTGATTTTAATAAATTAATTGAAAATGTTATGTACTGGAAAGATCTTTTTGTTCATGAAAAATTTAATTCTTATAATTCTCTAAAACAATCTGTTGAAATTATTTGTAAATTACATGCTGATAATTCAATTATTATTAATATGTATGGTCATAGTGGATTTGGTAAATCAACAGCCACTAAAATTTTATTTGATAAATTAAGTAAATTTGGTTTAAAATGTGAGGTTGCTGAAAGAGATTTATGTTATTATAAAGTTTATTCTGATATCACTAATATTCCTCTTGAAACAATAGAATATTCTGTACCTCAGTATCAAGAAATTTATAAATATATTACTGATAATGATCTTAAAATTAAAGTACAAAATGAATGGGTTAAAAGACTTAATCAAATTCTTGATTCAGATTCTAAAGTTAAAATTATAGACTCTGTACAATTAATGTATCCAGGTGCATGGGAAGCTACTATTAGTTCATTAAGTGAAGATGCAAAATCTACTTATCATTCTTCTCTAAAGCTTGGATATTATGGTTTTCCACAATCTATTTTAGAAAGAGATTATACACCTAAAACTGGTGTATATGAAGTTTTACCTAGAGAACCTAATGATGGTTTTACATGGCCAACCCTTAATTCAGAATTATCTGATGATAAAAGTTTTTCACCTGATCAAATAGATATTGCTTATGGAACTATTGATCCTATAATTAATACTATTACTAATTATAAAACTCATTCTAATATTATTGTTCCAGAAGTTCAATCTCATTTACTTACTTTAATTAATGAATCTGGTTATGAATTTACTTCACACAATGATATTATTCATTATATTACAAAGTTATTTCCTTTAGGAATTATTCAGGCATCTGTTGAATTAAATCATTTTGCTAATTTTATCATAAGATTTAGTTATATTGATGGTAGACAAATATTTCATGGTCCATCTCGTGATTACAGAGGAGAAATGTTATTTTATAACAAAACTAGTAATAATATATGTATTGCAAGAACATCCTTACCAGTATTTGTTGATTACTCTGATTTAAGAAAAGACCCTAAAGCAGCTGAACTTATTCATTCGTCTACTAAATTTAATGTTATTCCTAAATTTGATGGTTCACTCTTTGTTCTTACTTGGATACAAAAAACTAATCCAGAATATGAAAATTTTATTGATTTAGTTTCTGTTGCTGATCCTAGATCATACAAAATTAATGATAATGGTATTTGGTGTTTCGGATCAAAAGGATGTATGTTCGCTAAAAATCTAATGACAGATAGAGGTGTACAAAAAAGAATTCATAATTCAATTATATCATCATATGGCTCTATTGATAATTTTTTAGAAACAGTTTATAAAGAAATTATTGAACAAGGATTTGATACTTATCTAAATTTATCAGTTTGTTTTGAAGCTATTGATTTAGTTCCTACTGACGAATTAACAGTAGATTATGGTAGAGCATTTTGTCCTATGTTATGCTGGGTTGTATGGGATGGATTAGACAAAAATATTTTACTTCCTGAAAATATTTCCTATATTAATCCAGTTTCTCCTATTTATACTTTTGATACATGGGAACAAGTTTTACAATTTAAAGAAGAGGCTCATCAAAGACTATTAGATGGTTCTGAAAATGACGAACCAGAAGGTTATGTTGTATGGATTGACAAAACAAATATTGGTATAAAATTAAAACATCCTGAATATTATGTTGCTCATAAACCTTATAGTGAAAAAAATATTAAAAAGGCAAAAGAGATTGAATTTGATCCAGTTTATTCAAAGTTAAAAACAAGACTTGTCAAGTTTAAACCTAAACCTCCTATTGAGGATTTAGTTGTTGAAAATATTACTGAGATTTATAATATTTTAAATGAGAAAAAAGATTTATTAGGATCTAGAAAAGAATGGGCATTATTCTGGAAATCTAATGAACAAAAAATTAATGAAGTTCTTGAAATTTTAGAGAGTAATCTTACTTTATATTATCCTATGTTTAGAAATCAAATTAAAAATAAAGGTTTTAAAATAGCTATTAAGTATTTTGAAAATGTTGAAAAACAAGAAAATTTTTGTCAAGAATATCTTAAATTTATTAAATCATACTACTAAATAAATATTAACATTTTTATAATATACGAATAGAAAAAGGAAACTTACTTGTCTTAAAATTTATCGAATTATAATGTAATTCTATATCATATTCTTGATATTTTTCAGTGTTTTCATGAGTTTTTGGGATTTCAACATTTACCATTTTTCTAAATAGTGTTTCAACTCCATCAACAACTATTGTTGTACTTAAAATTAATAATCCGTAAATTATATCTTCTTTCTTTATAATATCTAGTACAAAAGCTTTAAACAATCTATTGGTTTTTTGAATTTTTACTAATTCATATGCATTCGATATTTTTTTTTCATATCTTATTTTTTCATTTATTAATTCAATATCAACATTTTCTTTTATAAATTCTACTGGATTGAAATTTATATATTCTTTATCATACATAAGTAAATGATTTAGCATATCGATTACTCTTCTCATTGGAGATGATATATGGCAATAATTAGATATACCTAATGAATAATGTTCTAAACTTTCATCGTTTTTTATTATTTTGTAGTTTGCTGAATAATTTAAAAAATTTAAACAATATTCTGGAATTCTATCTAAATCATCTGGTAAATCTTTTTTTTCTTGGGTTCTTACTATTATGTTTTCGTTTATTTTATTTTGTTCCATATATTGACCTGCATAATAATTTACCCATATCATAAAAATTTCTATCATTTTGTGAGAAATATCATCACTTGAATTTATTTCTTTATACCTTAAACCCAAATTTTTTATCATTGTGTTTACTAAATTAACTAGTTCTTGTTTTTTTTCACTTTGTATATTTATTTCTTCATCAAATTCTTCATATGTTTTATTTACTATATTTGTAAGATTTGTATATTCAACTCGATAAGTTACTAAGTTTATTTCTTTATTTATTGTAAAAAGAAAACTTAGTGCTCGCCTTTTGGGTATTTCCTCAGTTGTTTCTAATAAACTTACATGTTTAACTACATTTTCTGGAAGCAAATGAATTGGTAAACCTGAACCTTTTGAATTTGGTATGTAGCAAGTATTTATGCGTTTAATAAATTCTTTAAATATCTGTATCATTATAGGATTTGAAAAGTCAAAATAAGAAATCGGATCTGCTATATGTATGTCTAAATAATATTCATTTTCATCTGATCTAAAACTAAATCCATCATCTAAATCAACTGATCCTAATGGATCTATTGTAATTACTTGTCTTCCATATTCTGTTCTAACATATTCTGTATTGTGTTCGTGATTAAATCCCATTTCTTCCCATAATTTATTATACTTTGTATTTGACATCCAGTCTTTGGTGTACAAGTGATGAAATATATTTAAATCATCTTCTGGTTCAGAAACTATTCCTAATATCTGTTCAATTTGTTGATCAGCTTTATTAAATTTTATATATAGATCTTTGGTACTAAATTCCTTATTAGTTTGTATTAAAATGTCATCAGAGTTTTCAGATAATATGTTACATTTTCGTGCATTTACTAATTTACCATTTAAAGGAATTTTATATAAATTCCTTTTAGATAATACTAGTCTTCCTATTGACTTTGTCTCTTCCATTTTTTTTATTATTATTCTTATATATATTTATATATTTTAAAAAATCAATTTTTAATTAGTAATAACTAATAATTAAAAATTAAGTATCTAAATAAAATTTTTTTTATTGATTTAATCAATATTTAACTAATCTTTAAGTTCTCTTTAAACACTATTTAAGCAGTCTTCTTAGTAACACGCTTACCACGTACCTTTGGAGCTTCTTCTGCTTCCTTTTCGATCTTATCTTTGGTTTCATATTTGGTTTTGGTTTCTTTAGCAGCTCTAGGGGTTCTAGTTTTACCTACAGGTTCTTCTTCTAGCTTCTTTGCTCTTTGTTTTCTTTCAACCTTAACAAAACCTTCTACATTAGGCTTTTCTTCAGCTACCTTAACAACTTTTTGTTCCTCTTCTTCATCTACATGTTTAACTTCATGTTCAGTTCCATCTTTCTTTCTGATAATATTTGTGTAGTTGTTGTTATCAAATTCTTGGTTAGCTTCCTTAAATAGTCTACGAACTAGTCTGTAATGAGCATTTGATTTAATTCTTGAAGTAAATACTAGTTTTCCTTCCTCCTCAAACCATCTGGTTCTTACAAATGAATCACGTTGTTTTTGGATTTCATTTGCTACCTCCTCACTGCACTTGTATTCAGATCTTGAATGGAACTTTGATACCTTAAATGGTCTTACCTTAGCTAGCTCATCTAGATGTTCTGATGAAATTGAAAAGTAAACATATCCAGAATGGTGAGAAAACTTTAGACCATAGCGTACTCTAAAATCCTTAAGTACCTCAAAGATCTTTGATACATCGTCGTTTTCTCCGTAAAATACATAACAGGTCATATTACGAGGAGTAGTTGCATCGGTCATTTTGTTTTGTTCAGTTGACATTTAGGCTTATATACTTTATATTATTATTATATATTTAAATTATTTTCCTTTTATTTCAACTTTTTTTATATTATTAGTATTATTTATAAAAAATTGAATTTTACTTAATATATTTAAAATTTATATATTACTATTTACTATATATAATGTCACAACAAGTTTCTGCTGGAGCTTCTTTAATTCAGAAAAAAAGATTAGCTAATGAAAGTAAATTACTTTTAGCTCAACCATTAGGTTATATTACTGCTTATCCAGATGAAAAAAATCCACTTATTTGGTATTTTCTTCTCGTTGGTCAAAAAGGTACACAATATTATGGAGGACATTACATTGGAGAAATTCATCATTCTGTAAAATATCCTGCTGAACCTCCTGATTATTATATGAGAACACCTAATGGTAGATATGAAATTAATAAAAAAATTTGTCTTACTAATTCTAGTTATCATAAAGGTGATTGGTCTAGTACTTGGAATATTCTTAGTATCCTAATTGCATTTTATTCAATTTGGCTTGATGATGGTGAACATGGTATTTCTCATATTACTAGATCTGCTGCTGAAAGAAAAACATTAGCATTAGAATCTATTGAATATAATAGAAAAAATTATCCTAAAGTTTACGAAAAATTTAATTTTGATACACTTACTGATGATGTTGATAATGCACCTAAGATTAATAATACTCCTACTAACCAATCTAACAATACTACTACTACTAATCAAACTACTAACCAAACTGTTACTGAACCTGTTGTTCAACAAACTACTACTGAACAAACTTTTGTCCAACAAACCACTACCGAACAAACTGTTGTCCAACAAACTATTACAGAACAACCTATTATTGAAACTAATAATACTAAAGTAGAAATTGTACAAGAAATTATACATGAAAATGTATTTACTGGTGCACTTTTAAGTAAATTTGCAGAAATGGATGAAAATATTATCAAGCTTAATGACAAAATTAAAATTCAAGAAGATAAAATATCTAATATTATTAAGGATATAGCTAAAAATAAATAAATATCTGATTAAAATTAAGTTTTTATAGTGTTTTTATGATTTATATATATATAAATATAGTTTATTATATATATGACAGCCATTTTCAAAAAATTTGAAAAAAAATGAATTTAAATCCATATAAATATTAATTAATATATCCTATATCTATTACTATACAAAATGGCAAAAAACGTCAGAGGAGGTAATAAAGCTAAAAAGCAAAAGAGAAATTACAAGAAAAATGAAGTTATTGACAAAGTTGAAAAAGGTCAAATGTTTGGAAAGGTCATTAAAAATCAAGGAGACCATTTTAAAATTTTATGTTCAGACAATATCGAAAGAAGAGGATGGATTAGAAACAAAATACAATGTGGTCCAAGAATACGTCCAGATATGTATATTGTTGTTTCTCTTAGAGAATTCGAATCTGAACAAACAAATTGTGATATTATTGGACTTGCTCAACCACCAAATGATATTGTTAGGATTTTGAATAAAAACGTTCCTGGAGCTAATTCTGGAGTTGAGTTTGCTGATAATGATGATGAGTTGTATGATCTTGTAAAAAATTCATCTGAGACTGATCAAGATCTAAATGAAGATGAAGATGAAGATGAAAATGAAAATGAAGATGAATATGGAGTTAAAAATGATAATTCTAATCTTAAAGAATTTGTTGAAGATTTAGTGGAATTAAAAATAGAAAATTTAGAAAATGTAGAAGATGAAGATGAAGATGATCCATATGGACTTAAAAATATTGGATCAAAATCTAATGTTATAAAAGAAAATAAAGTTAGTATGGGTAATAATTTAGAAAAAGATTTAGAAGGAGATTTAGAAGGAGATTTAGAAGGAGATTTCGAAGGAGATTTTGAAGATGGTAATGTGGGAATGGAAGAGTATCTTGAAAGTATTTTTTCTGGTAAGAATACTGTCAATAATTCTAATAAACATAATGCATCTAAAAATGTTAAAGAAAATAAGAGTTCTAGTCCTTTAAAAAAAGATTTTAAAAGTAAAAATTATGATAAAAATAGTTTTTCTGATAAAAGTTCTTGGAAAGATATTAAGAATGATACTAGTTCTGGTAGGAAAGAACCTAAAGATAAACAATTAGCAAGTAATATAAAAAAAAATGAGAAAAATACAAAAAAAACTTCTGGTTCTACAAGTAATAGAGATGAATATATTGTTGTGCCAGGAAATTCTGTATCAAGAGACAAAGAAAAAGATAAAGATCAAATCCTAGAAGATCTTTAATTTTGATTTATAATTATTTTTTTAATTATTAGAGATTAAAAAATAAAAAATTGATTTTTATATATTTAAAGTATAATTACTTTATAATATTATATGTCTTATAATACTGTTTCTACAAGAAGTATGAATAATAATGAATTTAAGAATGGAACTTCAAAAATAATGACTGAACTTAAACCAAGATGTGATGGAAGACATACTCAATGTACTACATACGCTGAAGTACTTTCTAAAATTATTGATACTGATATGACACAAGAATATTTTACTAAATATCTTGCTCATATTTCTGGTAATCCTTCTAGTTATAATGCTTGTTTATCTACATATAATCGTGGATATCAAAGAATATTAGAATTTATTATTAAATCTTCACAAAAATATATTGTCGATACTTGTTTTTTCTCTGGACTTATAAATAATTTATCTGATGATAATCTTAAAATTATTGTTGAAAATCAAACCAAACTTGATCCTTCATATATTGATAAAATGATTGAACAAAATAATATGCAAAATGGTTATCATTCTACAATTTTAATTGTCACCTTATTTACGAATGCTAATCTTAAACAAAAAACCCTAAAATTTATTTTTTCAAAATTAAAGGTAAAACAATTTTTAACTGTTATTAACAAAATTAAAAATTCTATTAACACATCTAATGAAAATATTATCGCTGATTTTATCAAGTTTAATTTAAAAGAATTTTCTGAAAATACTCAAGATTGTATTGAACTTATTCGTAATATCCCTTATAAAACTGCAATTATTAAAGAACTTTATTCTATTGTTTCTAAAACTTCAAAAAAAGATTTTAAGTTAGAAATTTTAGATAAGGCTCTCAATAATCTTGATAAAAATATTATTCTCACTATTTTTGATACTTCTAAAGATATTATTCCTACTGATAAAAATGTTGATACGCTTCTCGCTAAAGTTTGTGCATCTCATGGAGCTAGAGGAGCTTCTAATAATAGAATTATCGCTGATATTATGGACGTTTTTATTACATATGGATTAAAAGTTACAAAGGAACTTATTATTAAACTTCTTAATAAAACTTGTTATATTAATCAAATTGAAAGATTTAATATTCCTATTGATCAAGATATTTTATATGTTTGCTCTAATTTTTCTTATTATCCTTATAAATTTGATTGTAAGCCACCTATCTCTGTTTTAATCAAAGAATGTTCTAAAAGTGATAATTTAGAAATTATTAAAAAACTTAAGGAATATGGTGGTATTTATAACACTACTTGTCTCATTGAAGCATGTAAAAACCCTAAAAATGGTAGAGTTATTAAATTTCTTGTTAATGAATGTGGTGTTAAAGCTAATGATGATTGTGTTAGAGCATTTCAAGTTGCTTATCATATTGATTCTCTTGATATTATCATTAAAGGTTATAATCCTAAAAATGATGAAACTGCTAAATCTAATGAAAACAAATTCTTTGAAATTGATCCTGGATCTCTTGTTCAAATTCAACCTCGAGTTATTAAACTTGATAAAAATGATAAAAATGCTGAATTTACTTTGAAATCTAAAATAAAAAAATTCTTTGATTATAAGAAAAAAACTATTAAATATTTAGAAATTTATGAAATTATCCTTAAATATTTAATTGGAAAAAAACTTGTTATTGGTAATTATTTTGTACTTAATAACGAACTTGCTAGTATTCTTAAACT
>JACCDO010582011.1_pt1 | contig 37461 bp, 21 predicted proteins | sample 7446101 | NCBI WGS metagenome assembly JACCDO01 (sample SAMN15323440, study PRJNA562643) | freshwater metagenome | isolation source: river surface water | place: USA:Blue River Watershed | collected 2017-08-16 | reverse complement strand
TAATATCACGACATTAGATGATATTAGAGTGATACTGGGGTCGAGGGACTATTATGGCGACTATAAGACTGATGATATCGTATTAGATAAATATTTAATCAAATTTTTGATTGGAAATATAATAGATTATAGTAATATATGTGGTGGTAGCACACCGCCGACCAAAGAGAATGATATAGAATTTATTGATACTATCAACACGATTATTGGTTGTATTGAAAATATCAACTCTAGATTTATGTTTCTATACTATACTGATACATTACATTCATATTTGTTAAAAATTCTAGAGTACAATCCTAATTCAACATACAGTATTGATATCATAATGGTTACATTGCGATGTATTGAAATAATTGCCAACAATGTATCAATGACACAATTTTCGTTAACAAAATTATTATTAATATGTTCAGTTAGATGTTCAACTAACCATCCAAATCGTTTACTGTTTTTAGAATGTGTTAATGATATTCTAGAGGGTGGTGAAACTAAATTATTAGGTACACATTTTAATTATATTAAAGATGACATGACGAGCCCTTCATTGTCGTTAGAAATTGGTGGAGATTTAGCATCAATGATTAGATATTGCAACGAATTATCTGTACCTTGTGGTTGTTCTACTAAATTATTTGGGATGCTACTATTTCGTTTGCATAATATAGGAAAGAAGAAATCAGTTTCTCGAGATGATGCAAACACCACTCGACATGAATCTGAGCATTATTATATCAATTGCACAGTAAAAAATATTTATAAATCATATTACAGTAAAGAAATATCTGTGGAAGAAGCTAAATCAAGTCACAAAGGCAAGGCTATAACACAGGTGTTATCAACATTTAAGAAAGCTATGAATGTGACATATTTTGTTACATCAACACAACATGCAGTACAAGATAGCCATTCATCGAGTATTAATGAGCGTTCCAACTCTATTGATGATTTCGATGCAGGGGAAATATTTTGGCCTCCTTTGAATACTGGATATAGTTTGAGTGTTTGGTTTAAGATATCAAGTGGCGATATGGATGGTATCAGTACCATTAATGATAGTTCTCTACAATACACAATATGTGAAATTTATGTTGATACTGATAATATGGATGAAAATGTACTCAAATCAACTGTATTTCCAAAATTTAAGTTATATGTAACCAATACCATGAAAATTGCAGTTGACATATCTAATATTCCCGATATTAGCACTACTGATTCCTCGAGTAATACATTATCTTTACAGTGCAAATCTGTTATATTTCGGAAATTGCCACTAATATCAACTAATACGTGGCATCATATATGTCTTCGTCATAGCACCAATCAAACCGTACGACAGACAATTGTAGCAACATTAGATGGTAAGAAGTCTGATGAAGAGACTTTATTTTTCCCTATGACTGAAAACTATATTCAAAGTCAACGTAAGTATATTCAAGCAGATGACACCATTCGATATTCAGTTCGATTTGGTATTGAGACTAGTAACAAGAAAATGTACAACCATCCCAATAGTAATGTGACAGTTTATACGGAGTTATTCTTGGGTCCATTATATATACTAAGCATGGTATTAAATGATGAGCAAACGGAGTATTTATACAGTCGAGGATCGGAGATCAGTGCTGATACTACTGAGGGAATATTGTTTGATAGTACGAACAAAGTTTTAAGCGAAATGCCTTATTGCACCAAAAATTCATTGCTTCATATGCTTGAAAAGGATGACATTTTAAATAGAAATCGTCAGCATATGCCAGAATCATTTGATAGTGGTTCGGAAAGTGTAGGCGGCAGAAATTTAAGTGTTGATAGTGCTGTCTCCAGTGTTACAAGATCACCTCGAAGTAATTTCAGTTATAGTTCGGAACCATCATTTAATCGTATTAGTACGAGTGTAAAAACGACTAAATCTAGCTGGAGTAAAGATACTAGTAACACGAAGAAAATTATTCCCATCAAAAAAATTATGCTAAGTTTAAATAGACGGTGGACTGCGGTAAGTAATGATAAACCTAAGTGTGGTGTCGATGGAGGCAAACGTGTTCATTCCATTATACTAAGTCCAAGTGCGTATTATATTGGTTCTGCTGGTAATATTTTTCTACCTTCTACTGAACACATATTAGTCATCTTGCAGTTATTGTCGGTTTCAGACTCACCTACAATTTGTGCTTTGTCTCTTCGCATGTTAGTTTCAATAACAAGAAGTTCAAGTGAGCTGAGAAAAGAATTATCAGAATCCCCGATTTTTCATATTATTACTTTTATTATAAGACTTAAATGCTTGCAAGGTATGTTTAAAGGTATCGCGTACTTGCTCATTGATTTGGTATTGTCCTTGTCGAATATCGTGTACGAAGATGATCACCGGGCAGTGGCAATGTGGAAATCATTACATTGGGATAAAACTGTTGTTGATAATGATATTTCCCCGCAATTTTTATGTGACTCCAAATTATTTGGTGCTATAAGTTGTAACCCACTGATACTTGGAGCATTAGATCGTTCCACATTAGAATCATTATTTCATACTTTCAAGACACAAGTATTTGTTGCACCATTTGAATATTTCCATCCTATTAATAAGTTACAACTTCTGAAAGCGTCCTCGTTTCGCAGTATCATATCACTTGTATTAGAACCAGAGACGACGCTTGAGAATGTGTGTGATATTATTGACTCACTAAGTGGTATGATAACTTCAGATTTAGTGGATGTTAGTGACTACCATTATTTGGTACGCTTGTTTATCGCCCTCACCACATCTGACCCATATCAATCTCAAACTCATCGTGGAAGTTTTGGATTAAATGTAGATATTGGTGACAAACGATCTAAGCATAAAGGTGAAAAACATAAAGGTGAAAAGCATAAGAAACATAAACGTAACTTATTAGATCGCTTTCGCAATCGACAAAAGGATAGATTGCTATCTCACCAGCAATCAGTTAGGAAGAAAGTCCCCAATCGTATCGATTATTTGAAGTTACACAATGTGGAGGGGTTGAAATTAGCAAGACAAGCGGTCGGTACATTACTCTTATATGCTGCTAATTGGGCATGTACAATGGCTAAATATGTGCAAAGTGCCGATAAAGGTTCTAATAACGCTGTATCCAAAGGCAGCACTTTCAAAATTATTCGCACAGCATTGGTTATGCCTTCCATAATATCAAATACGGCGAAAGCTTCTTCATCGCATAGGACCAGTAATAATTCTTCGAGTATAGCAGATGCAAGTAATAGTGATTTCTCCTCACAAACTACAACCACAGTTATTGAAGAACCACCATTCATCCGGATGAATAATTATCTGAAAGATGTTTCAAGTATTGCTGGTCCCAGAGGTGTATCACATTTAATGAGTCTATTTTCTATTGAAAATTTGCTTCATGTATTGTTTCAACTGGCCGAACTAGCAACAAATCATCCAGAAAATTTAGATGAAGAAGGTCCTCTTGTGTATAATTCACGTCGCAATGACCCAATCTCAGGGCTTATATCCTTCAAGTATCTAGTAAATATGTTACCACATTATATTAGTAATGGGCAATTGAAAGCATTATATACCAAAGAACTTGAGCAGTCATTAATGGGTGTAATTAGGTCGTTATTGCTTTATTTCCCTCGCAAGGTACATTCACATCAGCGAAGTATGTATGGTCAACTTTCTGAGAGTGGTGACGATGCAGATATTCCAATTTTGGATCATAAATTTAATTCGATAACGTTTACTGCTACAGCATTCGTTGATGAAGCAACTGTACCTACGAATACCGATGACATAAATCACTTGGAATTGTCGTCTATTACTCCATCCAAATTACCCTCATTGATGTATTCGAAATCATCGTTAGTGGAACCTATTGGATTTTTACCTATGAATGAATATGACTCGACGGCTTCCTCTTCCACATCTTCAAGTGCTGGAATGATATTAAAACAGTTATATTTACATCGTGATATTATCAATGGAAAAATTATACACGCATGTCATTATGTATCTACATTGTTCGATTTGTTACTAGGTGAATATGGCAAATCAACTTCCTTGATAGTATTACTTTTGAAATCTTGGAACGGTTCTGTTTCGGAGCCATTGTATACACCATTAGATAGAGAAACGAATCAATTATTTTGCAGTGAGATTGAAAGTTGTAATAACTTCAATGTAAACATGATTCCTATTGTACTAGCGGTAGTAAAGCAAGCCTCTTTGTTAAGTACAGTAGAATCATTTACGTTGTACAACGTAAGTATATCCGCAACATGTAAAGAAGCGATAGTTAAAGAAGGTAGTAGACTAGCCAGGTCAACTGCTATAACTATTTTATGCGCATTTATATCAATGCTAGAGGAATCGAAGTATATGCTACAAATTGTGACAACAGCGCCATCAACATGTTCAACTCAGTCGACTACAGCAAGTAGTGTTGGTCGTGTAGGTAGTACAAATCAAGGACGAGATAATGAACCAAGTGCACCGTCATCAATGATACAGGAAGTAATTGAATCCGTAACCCAAATATTCTACGCCGCAGCTAAAACAAATATGATAGAGATATTACTAAATGACGATAAGTCATATTTACGCTCATCTTCGCCATCTCCATCAGAAGGAGCTGATGATAATTTTGTCGCCCCATCGCTGCAAAAACTTAAAGGTCATGTTAACTCCCAAACATTTATACGTAGAGACGAGATAAGTCCTGATGAGTGGATGTCTCTGCCTCGTGAAGTTGTAACCCGCTGTTGTGCAAGCATTATAGGTAAATTATGTATTCAATTGGTAACATATTTGATTATGCATTACTGTATGGAGTGTGCCAATAATCCTACTAGTGCTAAATTTGATTGGGAATCTGCGACAGCAATGCCTCATATTGCTGTATTTCCATCTATACCATCAAAAACTGCAAGTGCCATTTGTATCGCTTTTAATTATGCCATTCGACGTAAATTGATAGATCTTTTTTGTAACCGATTACAATTGAGTTTTATTGAATATGGCGATGACCACGATCGTATTCGTAATGAAGCTATATTAATTTTTCCATTATTGGGAAGAATGATAGAGCAATTAGCAGAATTAGAACTAAGTGAATTAAAATTACATCAACAATTTCAACCAGATCCATCAGGTCGAATTATTGCATCACTAATTACAATATGCAGTGTAGTAAAACGACTAAGCCAGGATGATATGGTTGGAAGTGGCAAAGGTGACAAAAGTCCTTTATCTCCAACTATATCATCACCAGAATTCAGTAACGATAATGTTAATTATATTCCAGAATCTCCCCGCGCAACGAGTAAGTCATCTATGTTCTCTATGTACACAAGCGTTAGCAATATGACGTTTAGCATTAATCCGACTTCGTTACTCTCTGGCTCGTCAACGCATACGTCAACATTACTCAAGCTTACACAGGAATTAGCGAGTACTATCAATTCATTACGATTTGCACTTGTTAATTTACTTAATTTTACGGAATATGGTGATGAATTGCTTACACTGAAAGTATTACAATTTTTGTGCGATAATGACGAGGTGATAATGTCGAAGGATCCTGTAAGTACACTTCATAGCTCCACTAAGGCCAAGGTAGCGAAAGAAAATCAGAATGATATTGATTTTACTATCGCATTGGCAAACCAGTTATATTCCTTGCTATTCGTCGACTCCTTGCTACTGAGACATACCGCAATCGCTGCCTTTTCCGCATTGTTAACGTCGCCATTATTTTTATACGCTAGAAAATTATTTGTAGTTTCCGTTACGTTAGAAAAAGAAGGTTTATTAAAGAGTAAAAAAGACATAGATATTTGGATGCAAGGAACCGGCGGGTTTTATTTATTACAGAAACATGCTCATTATATCAAAGACAATAAAAACAGTAATAACGGCACGATAGCAACCAGTTATAATTCTCTGGCTAACAACGCTTCCGAACCAATGCTTAGTCCATTAATCGAGTTTAGTTCGTGGTTGTCATCGTTAGATACACGTATATTAAATGCATTATCTGAGAAATTCAATAGTAATACGTCCAATAGCAAGTATCTGGATATCGTTCGCAATTCAAAAAACACAAAATATAAAACATTCTTATTTGATAGCTCCAACATTGGTGATTTATACAGTCATCGAAGCGATCGTTGGATATCTTTGCAAGAAAAACATAAAAATGAAAATTTTAATTTATTGCAATATTTAGTACAAATATATGGACAACGGCATCTAGAAGCGGTTACTATCATGAACACGATTACCCAAATGCAATCTAGTCTTGAAATTGAAAGATTATTTAAATTAAAGTTAGGGCAATTGCAATTACATTCAATGCAACGTAAGATTGATACTTTAGCACTTAATGCTAGTGTTACTCGACAGAATTCGTTAACGAACACACCTGTAAGTCCTAGTAGTAAATATAACCCGGGGAAATTTTCAAAATTTGATGCAACAGCTACGTATAATATTGATTTAACAATACCTCCTGATTTGTATAAAGGTTGTCAACACACAGCCCCATGGTTTCGATCGCCTATTGGAACCTTAGCTATGGGCCTTCGTAGTGATGAAAGCACCGAGGGTGCAGCGGTAATGACGGGTATACATTTAGCAGAAAAAGACGTCAATGGCAATGAATCTGGAACTGATGGCACTATGATGGTCGTATGTGTATTAATTCGGGAAAATGCACTAGGCGAATGGTGTTTGTCGTCATTAGAAGGTCCTAGTAGATGTAGACGAAAAATTAGACGTGGTAATCTATCATTATTACGAATTAAAGATCCTCACGTTGTCATGAAACAAATTGAAGCTGCTGCTGTTGCGGAGAATTCTACATCAATTTTTAGACGAGGAAATGAACAAACTCGTGATAGTATAGCTCTTATTCATAAGGAGGCAGAATTACCACAACGACGATCTCGACTTTCATCGTCTCCAATGAAACTTCCTGATGATTTAATCGATACAGATGATTTAGAAACTCAAGTATTTGAGGATGACAAGAGTAAATCAAATATGGTTGGAGATGCTGTTGATACATCTACATTGAACGATGATGATAATCAAAGTGATAGTAGCAGTGATAATCTATCTGAGGCAGATATCAGTGATGTTAGTTTAACATTGTCAGAAATAATTATGGGAAATACTCGAGTAGAACAAGAATTTTTTGATGGTGAACCCTCAGATTACGATTATGATGTTGATGGTGAAGATCGGGAATCAAATGATACGAGCCATTATGAAGATGTGCACCGTGAAACCATTCATATGCTAGAAATGGATGATGTAGATTTCGACGATATCGATGATAGTGCTATTATCAATGAGAATAAGCCTGATATTCCAGCTAATAATGCCGACTTAGTGCCAATTGAACCTGTAAGTACCATCAAAACGCCTGATTTTGATACACCAAATGCAGATAGTCCTCGTAGAAGTATATTGCGCAGTAGTGTCAAAGGTAGCGGTCCTACAACTGAACACAGTGGTAAGAGAAATAGTGTTTATTTCCATTTTGCGGATACATTTTCGAACGCGAATAATGATGACGTCAGTCAATCCTTCACAAAAGACTCCGTTATGTCTACACAAACGAAACCAGTTGAATTTGCAAATAATCCTATCATAAGTGCAACCAAAAAGGTTATTAAATTGGCTGACGTAACAGCAGAAAATGTTACAAATTTATCTGATTTTGCTAGTACTGTTGAAACCAATGATTCTACTCAAGACGAACCAGATTATATTCGTACGCAAGGAACCAGCCCTTACTCGTATTTGCTTGCCGCAGACGATACTATTGAAAAAGAATTTGATTGTCATCAAATTTTAGGTATGGATGCTAGTATCCGAGTATGTGTTATATCAAATAATAATTTTTACGTGATATCCCCCGAGAATCAAGAACAAATTAATCATCATATGAACAATGAGCAATTAGTTGATATTTGGCTTCCTAAGAAGACCAGAGCGAAGATGCAGTCCAAAGGGCAGACTACGTCATCCGCTACAATACTATCTCAAGATAGTAGATTCAATCAATTGATAAATATATACCAAGAAAGTACTGAGTACTTACAGGATGAAGATACGTTGTTAGCACGACGATTTCCCTATAAATCAATCTCGGCAATACAAAAACGTTCGTATTTATTAGTTGATAAAGCATTAGAAATTTATTTTTCCAATGGTTACAGTGTGCTGATTACACTACCTCGTCAAAAGGCACGAGATACTTTATACACTTCCCTGTATAGTAAGTGTAGTAATTTGCAAGAAAATCTAATCATTCATAGTAAATTTAATATGCAAAGTTCCACTCCATATGAAAATAAATTCCAAATAAATTCTCATCCCCTAAATTCGGTGCATTATCCACTATTAAATAAATCCATCACAGGGAATAATGCGAATGCCAATAATATGACCTCATTTGATCTAACTAGAGCATTATTTACATTTAATTGGGTAACGAATGAATTTGACGCCATTACAGCGAAATGGGTTGAAGGGGAAATAACAAATTTTGATTATTTAATGCATTTGAATACTTTATCAGGTCGATCTTATAACGATTGGGCATGTTATCCTGTTGTCCCTTGGGTGTTAATTGATTACTCATCGGAGACATTAGATTTGAATAATCCTTTAGTATACAGAGATTTATCCAAACCAATGGGATCAATCTCATCAGCACGTGAAAAAGAAGCACGTGAAAGATTTTCATCATTAAAAGATCAGTCACCAACTATGTGTTCAGAAGGCGATGCTCCATATCATTTTGGTACACATTATTCATCTTCGGCAATTGTTTTACACTATTTAATAAGATTACAACCATTTTCATCGCATGCTGTTGCATTGCAAGCAGGTAGATTTGATCGTCCAGATCGTATATTTAATTCAGTGAAACGGTCATGGATGTCAGCATCGGGTGGATATACCCTAGATCCTGCAACACATACATCAAATCTACAAGATGTCAAAGAATTAATACCAGAATTCTATTATTTACCTGATTTTTTATTAAATATGAATGGCTACGAAATGGGATGTACGTCAGTACGCAGCAGTTTGAAAGCACAAAGTATTAGTGATATTGAAAATAGCGGAAATGTGCGTAAAGTAACAGATGTAGAATTGCCTCCTTGGTGTAACGGTAATCCTCGTGAATTTATTCGATTACATCGGGCAGCATTAGAAAGTGATTATGTTAGCTCCAATTTACATAATTGGATTGATTTAATTTTTGGTTACAAACAACAAGGTAAAGCAGCAGAAGAAGCGTGTAATTGTTTTCATTTTTTATCATATCAAGGTGTTGTCAATCTGGATAGTATCACCTCAAAATCTACACGTAGAGCGTATGAAGAACAGATACGTGATTTTGGTCAAACTCCATTACAATTATTTAAATCAGCTCATCCTAAAAAGAAAACCAAAATGAATGATGCGGAAAGTAAATACCGTTGGGAAATACCTGTGGGTAATATTGTTGGAGTCGGCGAATCAACGAATGTATGTGTAGTTGCTATATCCGATGTATTGCTGCAAAAAGAAGGTATTCGACCATTAATGAATATGAATCTATCATTAGAAAGCAATAAGTTGAAGGTGCATCGACCTATTCGTATGAGTGTGGCGGAGTCCAACAGGACGGTTAGTTCTCGATATAATCATAGAAGTATTGAAAAAATATATATATCATATCATGCCGCCCCAATATCCAATACTATTGGGAATACAAATGATATGTATAGTGTTGCTGCTAGTAATAAAGGATGTATACTATTGCCACCGCAATATGATACAATGCTCATGATTGGTTACCTTGATGCATCAATGAAAAGTGCTGTTAAGTTAGATTCACATGATGAATGGCGAATATCTGGTGCTATGGATATAGGTGCAGGTATTTTATTGTCAAGTATTGCAGCTAGTGATGATGGTGCTGTGCTTGTTACTGGCGCTAATAATTTAGGATTTATATATATTTGGGAACGCAAGAGTAATCATAGTTTTAACCTAAATGATAATGTTTTGTTATCCTCAACGCTTACCCAGGATTCGGCTGGTACTACCGATGAACGAAATGGTATCAATTCCAATATAGGTGACGATGATCATAATGAGTTAATAGGTGCTATTGACAAGTCTTATGCGATAACACACACTGTTTCAACATCGCATTTACATGGAGGAAGTATAGCTCATATTGCTGTGTCGAATGTGCACCGTATATTTATTACTGCGTGTTCACAAGGAAGTGCTGTCGTGTGGGATTTAGATTCATTAAAAGGATTCAATTTAACAATTGACGTTCAACATTCTAATGCGAATAATGATAAATGTATAGTGAATGCAATTGATATTGATGAAATCACGGGAGATATATACATCGGTGTCAGTTCTTATATTGTTATATTTGATATAAATGGACGTCTTTTGAGTAAAATAACGCATGCACCACCTATCAGTCTAGATACTCCTACTAGTTCCAAGAAACGATCATCATTTTTTGGAGGAGCAAAAGCATCTGAAGAGCCTAATGCTGTGACCACTGAATACGACTATTCATCTGATGTAACTAGTATATGTGTATGTCCTATTGTATCTTGGCAGAAAAAAAGAGCATTTATCGCTGGTTATGCTAATGGATCCATACGATTTTGGACCATTGAAATTAATGTTAATAATAATAAACAGAATTATAAGATGACTCAACAAGCGGCTACTATGTCCTCTGGTGCCTCTAGTGTCGTATTTAATGCCGCTGAATCATATGAATACTTGGCATATGAAACGTTCGAAATTAAGCAAGCATTCGGTATGGGTGTACCTGTGACAGCAGTAGGCATTACTAAAGATTGTACTACTGTCTTAGGTGGATCGGCTGATGGTACCGTTAATGAATGGAAAATATCATATGAAGAATAAAATAGAAATTTGTTATTGAGCTGCTATTGAATAATATGCAATTTATTTGTTTCTTATTGTCATAAAATGTTATATTTTGATATTTTTTTTACCCTCACCGGTACTAAACCGGTACTTATTGATTTTAGCTTGCTTGACACAAAAAGAAAGGAACTTTCGGTCAACGTGGAATCTAGTAGAAATAATTAAAATTCCACGTGCACAAAGACTCTAAAGACAACAATAGTAAACGCAATGGAGCCTATCTACGGTTTTGGCGTTGAAATGGCCTATCAGCAAAAGAATCATGTGAATCAAGCATTTGTTTGTGGTATGGAACTAAAGTCATCAATATTTTCTAATGTTCTTTTATATCTTACATGATATATATGTTTAAAGGTTACCCAAGAAGTGCTGCTGAGCTCATGCTGATCTATAACAAATGTAAGATATTCATTCATTGATTTACACTCAATCAAAAACTATAGTGTTGAATGACTTCTCCATAATTTTAATATTTATTCTACCGAATTATCTCAATCATAAGTCTCAAATTTTTTTTATTACTCATTTGTTACATTTCTTATATAGCATTTGGCTCTGACAACAAATATCGTCAACTTCCATGCCGTACATTTATTATGACTGGTTGCTGTCCATACAAAGATCGTTGCCAATTTCTACATGATTTACGAGTAAGAGCACGTGATGCAAAAGCTAGAATTCGTGCAAAAAATCAAGAGGAAATTATTCCAGATGCACATTTTTGGCCAGTTATGGATTATCAACTAGTTAATCGTAAATTAGATATGAAAAATCAACCAACTGTCAGTCAAAATTATGAAGTACCAGTACCACAAAATGATGAGTATCGTCGTCATGACGAGGCAGTATTCTCAATGTGGAATCATTTTGTTGAATATTGTACTTTATTGTTATCTATTGAACCATCTGGATGTTATTGCTTAACTATGGATCAAATGGCATTCTTAGATGAGTATAACAGTACTAATTTTTTTACTGGTAGCGATAGACTTTCAGTACTGCTAAAATTATCACAAGGCTTCAATATCGAAAATATGCCTAAGCAAGTTGCTCCAAATGTAGCAGCTTATCAAGCATCTTCAAATATTGAAAGTAAAAATAATGGTGGCTTAAATTCATACGTTGATTCAATGAATGCAGCACCAAAAGCTTCTAAATTAAGAGCTGCCGCACCAGAATTTAAAATTTCGCCAACAAGCACCCCTAGTCGACCTAGTCCAACTACTGTTCCTAGTAGCACTCCGACAAACACTACATCAACTACTACTGCTACAACAATTGATGCAGTAGATTCATCAGATGATGAGTGTGATATTATCGATATTGTTAATGGTTTAATGAAGTCGTCGTTCTGTGCGATATCAAATGATGGAATAAAATCAATGGATGAAATGAAGTCAATTGATGGTATTAAGTCGGGTGATAATCGTAATGATACTAATGTATCGCCACTTGCTGTAGCTGACATTTTATCATTTTCACCAACTACATCACCGTTAACTTTAATAGACCCATTAGTGGCACAAAAAGAGTTTGAAAGATTGCAAATTTTAAAAAAGATCAACGAATTACACCAACAATTATTTGTTCTCGATCATATGAAATCAACAAGTCCAAGTACCAAGGACGAAACTGACGATGCTAATCAAAATCATGTTTCTATTAATTTTTCTGATAATAATGGCTCAGTGTATGGATGCCATTAGCCCTCACATTATATTTCAGTCACTCCTTTCGATTGCGTGTGTGTGTGCGTGTAAATCGGGAAGTTGTTATGGAGTTACTATTCCTCTGGTAAGACTAAACAGTCAATTTTGACCAAAATTTAATTGATTTAAAAAATATTCACGTTGTTATAGTTCCAATTTTGTAAATTGTAATTTATTAACATTCGGTAATACACTTCTCAGATATATCAACCTCCCAATGAAGGAAAGGAACCATGTCGGTACCGATCGCGAAAAAAAATCGCTGAAATAGTAGTTGGTACGGTATGGTAGAGTAAAAAATGTTGCAAGGAAAGCCAAATTTGAGTAAAAATAAGCGAAAAAATAGTGAAATTATTGATTTTACTGATGGAAACACGCCGATTCTTAATAGTATTATGGGGTCAAATGTCAATGACTTTTTGACAAATTTTAAACGTAATCCGTATGTAATTAAAGGAAATGATCGTATTTTGTCGGCATTGAGGGAACAATTGGGCGATTTTGATGTTGAGACTATGCTTGAATCAAGTGCATCTGATAATTATCATGTATGGTTGAAACAAGTAGCATCACATGGTAATAAGTTAGAATCAATTATTGTTGATGATGCTAGTCAAGCGTTAAAATTATACAATGCTGGGCATTCATTGTATTGCCGTGCGCCAAAAGATTTAGAAGATATTGTAATTTCAAGATGTTTAAAAGAATTAAATTTTAGTATTGGATGTAGCAATAGTGATCGGTATCGACGTGGTGAAATTGAGACATTTTACTCTAATAAAGGACATTTAACTGCATTTCACACAGATTTTCAAGAAAATATTACAATAATGTTAACAGGAAAAAAGAAATGGAGATTTATTAATAGTTCTTTATCTCATCCATTGAGAGGATGTACACCACACTATTATCAGAGTAATGATGTGGCAGAGACACAGCTTAAAGTATTAAAATTAAGTGATTCAACTTTTTCAGCAAATGAATATATAAACAATAAAAAGAATAAACCTCACGAAATTATCATTGAAGCGGGAGATATTTTGTATCATCCAGCTGGGATATGGCATGAAGTTGAATGTTTAGAAAATTCAATTTCTATTAATATTTCATTGGTTGGTGCAACATACGCTGAGGTAGTAAGTAATGCAATACAACAATTATTGTTACAAAATAATAAGTATAGAGAAATTATAAATGTTAGTTCTCAAAGTAATGCATTACAAGTAGTTCAAAATATATTTGATGAGATAAAAACTATAGTAACTGATAAACTTTTACCTACTGATATCCTTACGAACCGTTGTTTTTTAAAGGAGTGTGATCCAATAGTATATATAAACAAATTTCCATCAAAATTAACAATTGCAGCGAATAATTTAAAGCTAAATCCATTGGCATCATTATTATTAGTGAATGAGTTAAAAGAATTAGGTTGGAGTGAAAGCACCGATGACGATGAGGATTCTCCATCGTCATCATCATCGTCATCATCATCATCATCATCGACAGTATCTGATTATGGCACACTAGTTGTTCATATTAATTTTGGTAATGAAAGCTACGAATCATTGATAAGGGCAGAAATAAGATGCGATACCACTGAACAAGCTGTCATCATCTACAACCAGTGGCTGAAATGGAAACAAACTAATATTGTATCATTTATAGTTGACAAAGCTGGTGAGTGCGGCAGACTTATTAACTGCCTCTTAGAAATAGGTGTTATCACTTGTAAATAGATGAAATTTAAATCAAAATTTAAAAAATACCGGTACCCACTGAGAGTAGAAATCGCTGATGTGACACAGTCTGCGGAGATAACGCGTTATTGGCGTATTTGGTGGTGTTTATATTGCTCGTAGCGCCTTCATTATGGCTCTCGGAGGAGTCTCGGCAGAATTTCTTCAATTTGCAGAAGAAAATAATGTAAGACGATTTAGTCATACAGATTTTATTGGATTGACAAATAATCCAGAGAAGTCAGTGCAATTTATCTGTTCAGGTACATTTGGATCGTGTTACAAAGTTAAATTAAAGAAAAGTATAATTAGTGAAGATAATAAGAAAGTAAATGAAGTAGTATTGAAATTCTTTGGTTATGCTATGTCTAATCCAATTGATGAAACAGGAATGTCACGAAAGTGTGAAGAAGAGATAAAAACTGATTTAAGTTTTAATTCATTGAAATGTTCCTCGCAATGCTATGGATATATGATAGATTCGATGGCAGGATATGTTGCAAAGGTACCTAGATTACCGACGTGTAAAGATATGTCATATAATGGAGAAACAAGTATTGGTAAACGTTTTCCATGTGTAACTGTTGTCAAAATTTCTGAATACTTAAGCTACGAGTTGTTTGATTATATTCTCCACCGTTATAATGCAGGACTTTATTTATCTGTAGAAATTGAAGTATCAAATATTTTTAAGAATTTAATTCAGGGAGTTAGTGAAATTCATAAAAAAGGATATATTCATCGTGATTTAAAACCAGAAAATGTTATGTTTAATGACAACGGTGAGATTAGGATCATTGATTTTGGCCACGCAGTAAAGATGCCCCGAGCAGGTGGAATAAGTGGTGAATATGGTACACTAGAATTTTGTGGTCCTGAGTCCCCAGCATATTGTGGATATGAAAGTGATATATGGGCAGCTGGACTCATACTATATATGCTGCTTTATCCAGGTCGTAAGCCACAGACAGCAAAATACAGATTATTTCCAGATATTTCTGCAGAGGCTCGTGATTTATTAGAGAACATATTTACGATTAATCCTAAGGAAAGGTTTACATGTGAACAGATATTAGCCCATAAGTGGATTACCAGAGAAGGTGATTTGGATAGATTGGAAAAGGAATTACAAAGTGTTTCAACTGAATATGTTAATAATATAAGAAATATAGCAAATTTACAAAATTTTAAACGAATATTTGTATCATTAGCGGATGAATCGCGTCGCCGAAAGAACACACTAAGGCATATACTCTGGCCAGATACTCCCTTTAGTCAGCACATAAACGCTGATAAGTATAATTCATTGGTTAGTTCATTTAAAAATGCTAGTAGAATTGTGGTAGCTGATGATAATCAATCACACGGTCCTGTTGAGTTCACTAATATTGCCGGGATTATTAATAAAGACAGATTTCCTCCCATTTATAATATTATTGACAATATATTAAGTTTTTTTCGTCCATCAAATTCAAATTTAAAATTATCGACAGATTCTTCTTCGAATAATACAGATGACACCCAACCACCAAGGTATTTTGCTCTCTAACGTACTCATTTTATGTCATTATTTCTTACTAGTTTACTTCTTATTCAAGTCCCAAAAAACTGCGCAGAGCATCATCAATAGTGACAGAAAATGGAATAAGTAGTGCATTAAGCTATGCTGGTTTTTGTGATATAATGATAGCAAATGATATGAATGTATTAGCAACACCAGAAGCATTTAATATTTTTGATATCAATCAAAGTGGAAAGGTTGATTACTATGAATATATGTTGAATATTGCATCTTTGCGTGTTGATCATAATTTGAGCAATCCAGAAGAAGAAGCAAAAATGTATTTTCAAATATTTGACATTGATAATGATGGGTCCATATTATACGATGAATTCAAGGGTGTAATGCATCATCTAATTGGTTGCTCAAATGAAAAATATAATGTTAATTTTAATGAAATTCATCATTTATTTGAGCATTTAGAAACAAATCAAGGAATCAATATTGACGCATTTAAAATATTTTATAAATCATTATTGCTATCGACAAGATTGAGTTAGTCGCTTCATTTTAGTGATTATTATTTGCAGTAATATGTATTTAATGTTGTTCATATCATTTAGTTCAAAATTTCTTCAAGTTCTTCACCGGTATGCACCGATTCCTACTTGGTGCTTTTTTTTGAAGACACATGATGTCACACATCATAATCATCATCATCAGGTTACAATGATGATTTGGATATTGTTCCTGGCTCTGTTGGTTCCACTGCATATGGTGTATGGCTTTGTTTCTATCAAGGGCCCAAAAAGAGTTCATTCTCAATTGTTTATGAGGGATGTCACGGTGAAAAATTTAGATAATAATAACGAAATAGTCATTGCGTCAGGACAGCCTTTGTCATTGGCAGCTGTACGCAGTGATATGAGATTATCTTTTCAATGTAAACAAGGAACATGTCAGTCATGTCAAGTACTCTTGAATGGTATGTATCAATTACTAAATCACGAACCTACTCGTTGAGTATTTATTTCACTCGATCAATTTCTTACTGTTATCATATTCTGTTTAATAGGTAAAGTTGTTGAAACCTGTCAAACAAAAGTCCCAGATATGTCTAAAATTACAATTAAAAAAAGAAAGAAGTAGAAATAATATTCTACAAAAAAATGAAATTTTACAAATATTGTACAATTTGTAGTTATGTACTAAATATACAGAATATTTATACTTGCATTTTCTTTTCTGCAGTAGTATACAAATCATCAGCAATGCGTAGATAATACTCCATCAATAGCGATTTCTTCTTACCCTTTTTACCAGCCATATGTATTAAAAAATCACCTTTTACATATTGTGCAGTTGGTATCGCCGTACCAAATATATCATACAGCGGATGAACTGCATACGAATTAAATACACATTGCGACATAAAGCTAAAATGTGATCTGAACATATTATAGTCGCCAGTATAATCCTTTCAAGTGAGTTAGTTAGTGAGAGAGAGGATGCGTAAATAATGAAGTAAATGAACGAATGAGCGTAAATACGATAGTTGGTAAGAGTCGGATTATATGACTGGTAAAGAGCGAGATTTTGATAAAGTACCTTTAACCAGTATCTATTCTGCCAAACATCAGTGTTTAATAAATAATGAAATGCTCTTTGTTCATATTCAAATGGATATGCGGCACCTTCCGGTGATCTTGGTGGTACTAATTGATCCTGATCCCATAATAACTGTAAGAAGTTTTTAGTAAATTGAGTATTTTTGGCGATCCATACACCAGTATTAGGTCCACTCCAATCTGTTGCCATTATAAAGTCACTACTAACTTTAGTTGGATTCGCCGCATCAATAAAGTCTTCAATTTTTCTATTTAAATCTAATATTACAATATCCATATCCATATATACAATATAATCCAATTGATTCATATATAATGCATTTTTAGCTGCTAACAATTTACTCCACGCTGCAGGACGTGATGTATCTAATGAATCATGACCGTTTATTAATGTATAGCCATGCCGAGAACAATATATTTGTCTATTCTTTAATACGTCAGACATAATATTTTCATCCCATGTACTATCGTATTTATTCTTTTCATATATATATAATATTCCTATGGATAATTTCTTTTTTTGTGATGGTAATTTTGATGTTTCAACAATTGTATTAGCATTAATATCTTTGTAATTAGAAAATACTTTACTATTATCTAATGTCTTAATACGACATTCTTGTCTTGTAGATGGATGAACAACATCCAATAACGCAGTCGATTGATAAATGTATGTCTCATGATCTAAAATATTAATAATAATTAACAATGCCGTCATCGCAACTAAACATTTCGACCAACGATACCAAAGACTTTGGCCGTTACCGTCGGTATTTTTACACTTTTTCACAAAGTTTACGACTGACGTGACTATCGACATCGCACGACGCTTTGCGTGACACAAACTTACTCAAATCACGTTACTTTATGAAAATTTTGAAGCCAAATTTTGAAGTACCGGTACCGGTGATAATCGGGAATTTGATCTATCTACCGTAATCAAATTATATAATAATTCATTGTGATTTGTTTATATCCTTTTTATACCTTATGGTTTGGAACTATATTTTTATAAATTGATTCTCTGCAAAATTATCGTCAATGAAAAAATCCTAATTCTCTTGATTTACAGCTCTCTGAGATATCACATTAATTAGTGTATACATCTATAGATTACAATTGGATGATGATATTTTTTTGTATTTTGTCTTGTTTCTGACAATGTTTCATTCATTTAAATTATTTTCAGTAAATCCCTATATACCAGGTACTCTCGAGTCGATTTCTCGAACGAATCATTTGGAGTACCAAATCTAAACTAGAATGATTGAAAACGGCGACATCAACTCGCTGCTGATCGGCATTCTGGTACCTTCCGTCGTGATCTTACTCCTTATAATTATATGTTTTTATATCAGATATCGCAATGCAAATCAATCGTTTCATTATGAAAAGGTTAATCATGAATTGGATGATGAAGAAATTGAATTTAAATCAAGAATGATTGATGTGATACCAAAAGAGGATGATCATGATGATATTGAAGATTTGTTTGCAGCAAATTCGGACTATAATGATGAAGATTTTGATTTCAGTCTTGATGATATTGATCGACTCACTATGCTTGAAAAATTCAAATCAAATTTAGAAGATAGTGATAGTAATGAAATGAAAGTTTGATAAGATGGAAATATATAATATGTTTTAGTATGTTGTTGTTATTTGTAATTAAATTGTGATTAAAATTAACGGTTAATTGTGATCGAATTCTACTTCTGCTGCAGGCATCCAGCTAGTCGGTACTCGAATGTTGATTCAGGACTCACTCTGACGAATGGATTATATGCGAATATTACAAATAAGCTATTGTAGCCATTTAAATACTTGGAGAATGGTTTAAATTAACTTATCATTATATACAAGAAAGAACAATATTGATCGAGTATTATAAGGATCCGAGACTCCAAAATCCTTCTGGTGTGTCGGGTGGTTTCCATGTTGATTTATGTCGAGAGCAATTATTTAATATTTCCACATCATCAAATCCTTGATCTTTTAATGCTTGATAAAATTCAGCACACTGGATACAAGAATGACCTGGTAATGATTCCCTTAGTGCTTTTGATCTTACTAGCTCTACATATTTATTAGAATATACTGGAATATTACTTTTACTCACAGTATCAGTTCGATGAAGTATATTACTGCTATTGCTAGTAGTTTTATTGTCTTTAGTAGCTTTAACAACTGAATTTTTTTTCTCATTCTCAATCAATTTACTAGTACTACTGATACCACCATCACTATTAACATAAATATCTTTACTGCTTCTACCAAGAGTATATGATGGATCTATATTTTCAGGTTTGTTACGCAATAAGTACTCTTTACCATCAAATATAGCATAATTTTTATCATCAAAATTACTTTTTTCCATTTCATTTCCTGAATTATTGTCAGATACTGCTTTTTTTTTATTACTCCAACCTTCTCCTCCATTTGCTAATTGTTTGATATCACCTACCATAGTAGATGCACTTCTTTTTAATATTTTAGTGCTTGTAACAGATGGTGAAATATTATTTTTATCATTTTTCTTTCCTGTATTACTAAATGCGTGAATTGTATTTGGTCGAATTAGTTTGTTAACAGGGTTGGGTTTATCTACTCTAACATGCTCTATTGGAGGTGCGTGAGTTTTTAATTCCTCATAAACATCTGGATTAACTGTTTTTAACATTTCGAATAAATTTTCCCATAACTTAATTTTTTTTAACAAAAATCGTTTCTTTTTAAATTCTAAACGATACATACGAGTAATTTGTCCAATTTCATCCTCATGTTCCATACCAATTCGATCCTCGTGTTGCCGTATCTCATCACATATGATTGCTGCTAATGAAGATCGCTGCATTATTCACTCAATAAATTCATGCAATGATGATAAATTTGTATCAGATTTTTTTAATGATCTACTTGCTAGTTCGAAGGGAATGCTCAACTTTAGTTCCTAATCAAAAAACGCAGACCATTCTGCGTTGCTCCTAACTTTCCTTCTTCCCAGACTGGAATTTTTTTCGCGCCGGTGTGGTGCTAATCCCTTCGTCTTGAAGGAAATCTGTAATCAGTAAGAAAATATATTACCGATCCTCCTCTTCAGGATTCTTTTGTGTGATATTCTGGTCTCTCGATTGGCTCTATTCCCAATCCCGTAAAGTACCCCAATAGTAATATTACTACCATTTAGTACTTGCATTATTAGTTCATTTATTCAATTGCTGCATTTACTTTGGTACGCATAAAATCATTAATTAGCGATGGATGTTCAAACTATCATATCCAAATTGCGGACAGGGCAGTCGCTAACTTCATCAGAAATATCTTATCTCGAGAAATTAGGAGATCATGAACTCGACGATACTATACTAATTTTGATGATGAAGAATATAAAGAAATGCCCCCTGCTGGTCGTACTTCGGATGGTGGTATTGGTAGCAAGTTAAATGCCACCCAGAAGGATTATATCGACGAGATAGCATCTTTGAATGACAATATACTAAATTTAACGAAGTCTAGAAATGGAATAAGTATTTTGGTCAAACCAGAATTCCCGTCTCATTCATTTGGTTATTAGAAAACTGTCTTGTGATGAAATTGTACGGAAATGGTATCAAATTTCCCATTACATGAAAAAACCTGAGGTTATTCGAACATTTGATCTCCTAAATTGCGTTAAACCAGAGCTGCATGATATAGTCTGGTTCACCAATACAACAGACTCCATCCTACTGAGAAATTCGAAGTTTACGAGCTTCCTAGTAAACCTCTCAAGGTACAGGTTATCGCTCTTTTTTCATCTGTTAGTGATATTTATCGTGACAACAATATCTGCGAAGCTATCCGTCGTTTGGATATGTTTCACAATCACCGTGCTACTGATAGATCAATTGTTTTCAACTGGACTCCTGACCAAGCGGAGTTAGACGTGAAAGAATTTTCCTCCAAAGTTCAAATTTTAATTGAAATCGGTAATCTATAGCCATCATCTTCAGGGTTAACTAGTCCAGAAGCTGGGGGACTAGGTACAAGTGGGTTTGGTAATGTTACCCAGTTTCGTTTATCGCTATACAAGTCGCTGAAATTGAGGCGACACGCTTCTTTATTTAATATGATATCCCAGTAGGGAATTTCAGCAACGACAAAAAATATTGTAGTATCATGGGCAGTAGCTGAGTGATCTATGCAACTAACTGGAAGTGTTATAGAACCTAACGTCTTTTATTGACATCTTTTCCCAGAAAAGGTACTTCATATTCTGGTGAGGATCAAGGAAAATAGCCTGCGGTAGCTTGTCCAATACGCGGGGATGCAGCAGGGAATAATTGTAATTACCCGAGTCAAACAAGACTCGTTTGAAAACTTGGCCATGAATATGAAGTGGTCGGCTGGAGGAGACATAATCGGATCCAGGGACGGCAACAGAAATCGCATGGACAACAAATGGTGGACATGTAGATACAGGAACGGTGCTGTCTACATCATCAATATCATTATTATCAGAGGGATCAGTATCATCATCGCTGTAATAGTGGTCATCATCAAAGAGGAGTGGAGCGAAGTAATTCGCACTGTACGTAGAAAGGCTTGGAGGAGGCTCTGGAGGCGGACGGGCTACGTCGGCATCCTTGCCGAGGGATCACTTGGGGGATTTATAAGTATCCAACTTCTTGCCTTTTTTCTCTAAATACTTGAGCGCAGCAGCCTTTAATTCCGCTGTTGCAGTATGGTTATAGGGGCAATTGGTAACCGTACAAGTCTTTCCCTTAGCGACTTCGAAACATAAAAAGTCGGACTTTGGTTTTGTCTTACGATTAGGAGCCGTTGGAGGGAGGGCACCGACTGGGGGAACTTGAACTAGGGATGTAGGATCTCTGACGTGTCATCCCTTGCAGCCTCACCAGTATTATTTTATTACGCTTGAAGCCGGGTTTTTGATGTAAGGTCATCTTCTTCTCAAAAGTTGTAAATGCACGAGTACGAGTACGATTGTTCTGTAAGTAATCAATGAAAGCGAAGACATCATCGAAAAATGATTTAATAGGGTCGGGATTCGCCATAGTAACCTTTTGATATTTATCTTTCTTGAACACACTCATAGTGAACTCATCAGTGAGTGGAGATTTGTCCCGTGCAAAAGCACTGTAGATAGCAAAAACTAAATTAGACATACCTAAATCTTTGATCCAGGCAGGGCCCAGACGGACTTTACGATTGATATCAATGAACCTATACCGGTATGTCGGCCCTAAGATGACATGAAGTAGAAGAGACGATACGACGATCGATTCGACCACAGCTTCGGGATTTGACACGTGGAGATTAATTAATTTGTAACCTAGTTATCCAGACAACATAAATAGAAGAATTCCAAGCTAGCAAGTTAAAGAAGTGTTTCTATATGTGTCGATCGTCTTTATAGCTTTATTTAAAACTTGTACTAATCATTTATTAAGGTGAGAGAGTTTTTCTTTTCTTTTTTCAATTCTGGCGATGCCGGTTTTACCCAGTTTCCAACTTAAACCGAACTGCAATTGGTACCATCATACAGAGGAATTACGGGTGTAAGTAGCAATAATTTATCAATTTATTGGAGAATTTGCACCAAACACATCAATTGAGACAGAATGAGTGATTTGGTCGAATGTCACTCGATGGTGCCTTTCAATGAATCTGATGGAATATCTAAAATTTGTGATGATGATAACTCGAATATATCGGCAACATCATTATCGCTTGTACCCCCTTTTATACAAACTACATCTACAACTAGTACACCACACGATGATCAGAGTTTACGGAGCACTTGGAGTGATGCAAGTATGGGTGCCATCGAGGGTCTAGTAGGTACTTTACGTAATAGTTTTCGTAGATTAAGTCATATAGGAGATAGTAGTAAACGAGGTATTTACAATTTTCACTCAATTATCCTTAAAAAACACTTACTTATAACCTTGCATACTTTCAGGTAGTTTGTCATATAGTATGAAAGTGCTGTTCCATGAAAATTCATTATCAGCACAATTGGATAGTATTGAGGGGTTTGTTATACGTAGAGAAAAATACAAGAATGGTCGTTATAATGCTATATTATATTTAGCTATGTCTTGTATTATAATTGGTGCAGTATTTATATTAGTCATGTTTTATGTAGGTGGCACTGGTAAAGTGAATCGTGTAATCTACAATGACAGTGATGGTGGATTCTTAAATATTCTTGGTCATATAGGAATTTTTCTGGGATCTGTTGGGCTTACTATAATGAGTTTAATTCCACCTAAGTCAATGAAACTCGACAAATTATTACAAGAACCTATAATAATTTGTCTAACTTCTATTGTAACAATTGGTTCTGGATTTATATTAGGTATATATCCTCCATATATTGGGTTCGTCTTATGTTTGGGTGGTGTCGGAGTGACTGGTATCAGTCTCCTAAAATATAATGACAAAACTGGGCGACCTAAATATGATATAACCCTTGCAGTATGTATGTGGTTGGCATTATTTCTTAATGTTTTATGGCCTATTTTCTTTTATATGGGTGCCAATCCTAGTACATTTTTTAGTAGTCGTCTTATATACGACGATACAAATATTTCTCATGGATACTTACAGACTATAGGGTATTTACTAGGGAGTTATTATCTCTTTATGTGCATAGTTCTTGGCGTTTTATTGTCTATTGAATTGTCACATCAATTCTATTATGATGAATATTGTATTAAAAGATCAGCAGAGCTTCTCGTTTATTGTTTATACTCCTTCATTAGTGTCATTGGTTTATCCTGCATTGTAGGAGGAGTCACAACTATGTCTATAAGCACTGATAAATTAAAATTTGGTGGTCTGGTTGCTACCATTAATGGTGTTATCATGTTATTACCCATCGTACTAGTAGTTATTGTGGGTCCCGGTAATTTATTTTGTTATTTAGAAAAAGTATTTGAAAAAATAGACTCCATTGATGATGGTGCATTTATTGCTGAAATTGTGGCTGAAAAAGATTATTCATTAGGTTCCGTTTATTTTGTGAAACGTGAAGATCTGGATAATAATAAAATTATGGACGGTAATAGATTTCCGGAAGAAAATACACGGAGATATTTTATGAAAGGAAAAATTGTGAAAAAAAATATTGATCGTTTAATGATTCAAATTGATTTAGATGAAGACAAAAAAATGGAAGAATGGAATATATCAGAATTCGTTAATCAAAGAAATCATGGATTTGGGGAGTTATCATCAACACGTTCGCGTTCAACAGCATTAAATCCTTCAATTCCACCATTAAATAACGTTGGAATTGATATAGAGAATCCAGGTACCCACTCACTCACTCATTAATAAGGAACTGATTCACTCATTTTGTATGTATACTTCATAGGTGAAGTTGTTGAAACGAATTCCAAGCATAAAAAACGTGTTTCAAGACCCTCAATAACTAGAATAGATAGTGTTTATACTAAATCTGCTGATTTTTATGCAAATACTAATAATGTTATATATTATCCAGGTGAATTATTACCCTTCCTGCATTACCTAGTACTAAAGCACTTACTTACTCACTCATTCACTCACTCACTTACTCACTCACTTACTCACTCACTTACTCACTGACTTACTCACTCATTTACTCACTCACTCACTTACTCACTCAGTATCGGTTGTCACTGAATCATATGATAAAAATAAATTGAGATTATGGGCTGAAGACCACCTAAGATACATTGAATGGGAGCAGTTAAACGAGCATTCAATAGAAATATTTACAAAATCACCAAGAGATAGTAATAAAAATAAAAAAGAAATGGATATTTATTTTTTTAATTTATCAAAAAAACGTAACAATGAATTTATAAATTATTTTATATCACATTCATGGAGTGATAATGCAGAAGATAAAATTAAATGTTTATCCAAGTTTGTTGATGCTACTGGTACTCAACAATCATCGGTAAAATTTTGGTTAGATAAAGTATGTATTGATCAATCAGAACAACAAAAGGCTCTTCAGGTTACTACTACACATAACATCTTATTCATTTTCTTACTTACTACGTGAAGGTTTTACCTATCAACATCGCTTACTGCGACAAAGTCCTTGTTTTATTTGGATCATCTTATCAATATCGATTATGGTGTGTATGGGAGCTCTATACGGTGTTCGCATTCAGTAAAGATCATGCTTCCGCAATGGATAAAATAATTTTATGGCCAATATTGAAGTCAGATGAAGAAAATAATGATCGATTAGAACGTCAAGAGCAAGAAATTAAGAAATTAATTGATCAATTAATTGATTTTAGTATAGACAAATGTACTCACTCACTCATGCTCGATATATGTCTATAAATCGCTTATTTATTTATTTTCTTGCTTAGGTCATTGTTGGGATCCAAACGAAGAATATAATTTAAGAAAAATCATCGACAGTGTTAGTGTTGCTAAATTTGAGGAAACAATTAGAAAAATAGGTCTTTCAATGTATGAGACTGGTGAATGGAAGAAGATATTAGATCGAGATATACAATGGTTACTTACCGACTTAACTCACTCACTCATTCACATTACTTACATGCTTATTACATAGGTGGTCAAAACTCTATCCTACAGGAGGATCACCAGGTTTAGCTCCAAAAAATTCAAAAAAGAAAAAAAGTATTAAAAACGACCCGGATGCGGCTATTGCTACCTAAACCCCAGTATATAATGTAATATAATGCACTATTGTACATAATCTCAATGATCATTTAAAAATTTGGTATGCCGGTATGGTACCGGTAATTGTGTTGGGAAAAAAATTGAAAAATATTCCCCGGTGCGACTCAGTGCAAACGTCAAATAGGTGCATTGGAATCAACGCTAGCATTCTGCCATTCAAATTACGTGCCGAAGTATACACTTCATCGAATTGAGTGTCGAGCTAGAGTAACGTTGCACTAAATACTTGCTTAAAGTAGTTTTGCTATTTTTGAAAAATGTTAACGTTAGCATCGCTTTTTGCTATAATATTATTGGTTCTATCATTTTATGGTGTCTGTCTGATATGTGATGAGCACTTAGTACCGTGTGTTGAAGTATTCATAAAAACTTACAATGTTCCAGAGGAAATGGCGGCAGTGACGCTTGTTGCGTTTGGATCTGCTGCCCCCGAATTGATATTGAATATAGTATCAGCTGTTCAAAATACTTCGGATATATCAACTCCAGCAGTATTGGGATCTGCGATGATTGCCTTTGGATTGATACCTCCTTTATGTGTATTATGCACACATAAAGATGTCATTCAATTGAAAGTTTGGCCCATTATACGAGAAACATTCTTTTATTTATTTGGTTTAGGAATATTCTTAAGGTTTTTCACTCACTCACTCACTCACTGATATCTAATTTACTAACTAGTCACTCATTCATTAGTGCTATTTATGACGGTGAAATGGTTTATTATGAGGCATTAATCGTTACTTTGGTTTATATTTTGTACGTGGGAACTGTATCGATTATATATTTTGTAGGAAGAAATAATAATAGTAGTAGTAATAGTAATAAAGTATTAGTGAATGATGATGTTGAGGCATCACGTGCATTATTAGAGTCAGTAGAAAGTAATAACAACGAGGTAATAAATGTCCCCACTAATCCGTTATATGCTTGGGGTGTAAATCTTTTCAATGTATACTTCGCTACCCCATTTCAAAGTACATTGGCATATTTGATGCCAAAGTTAACGCCAGATATTGATAGTAAAGGGAAAGTTCCGTTATTAAAAGCTTTCTCTGTACTTGCTATGTGTATTGTATATATTGCTATTTTCACTTCGATTATTGTTAATACATGTTCAATTTTAGTTAGTCAATTAAATGTAGATAAGTCCACAATAGGTGCGACATTAGTTGCATTAGGATCTGAAATTCCTGATACAATAAGCGCTGTAGCGTTAGCTAAAAATGGGTATTACGATGGTGCTATGGCTGGTGCAATTGGTTCACAAGTAATTAATATAAGTCTAGGAGTAGGATTACCTGCCTTGCTACTTTGCATGTCATCTACTACTGGCAGTTATAAAATTGATTCAGAACAAACGAATAGTCTATGGCTGCTAACAACATTATTGTATGCTGTTGTATTCACATATGTTGGTGTAACATTACCCGTTATAACATTTATATCATCAGCATGCGTTAGTATTAAAGAAACAAGTTTTACTAAATCTGGTGCAATATTTTTACTAAGTGTGTGGACATTATCATATGTGATATTTGTATATAGCAATGAGGCCTAGTTGATGTATATGTGTATTATTTAAACAAATTACAAATATTTACTTGAATCTATTCGCTGAACCAAATGCAATAGGTTTGCGTTTCTCGCCTCTGGGTAATAATTTCTTAATGGGGCTTACAATCTGTGTTGATGCAGATGTGGAGTACGATGAGCCTCTAAATATGGACATATTTGGTTCGTTTCTTCCACTAACTCTGGCACTAGATGACACATTAAAGTTATTTTTTGGTTTTGGCTTCTCTATTTTTTCAATTAACTTCACAGTTTTTGCCTTACTAGATGCCGTCGAGGCAGTTACACTGGTATGTCCCTTCAATTTACGTCCATAAGTTTCAAATGAAGAAGTAGAAGATGATACTTTAGAATCAACTGATTTACTACGTTTAACTGCTACTTTGCTATCAACTGATTCCTGATTTAACTGCTTCTTCTTATTTGCGTCACGCATTCTTATAATGTCTTCAGTTGTTAATACTCTACTTAATGACGTACTACTTTCATTATTTTTATCTTTTTTACTGGCTTCAGTCGTAGTTAATGGTGTTGAAATAGATGCCGTTGGCATAGATGTACGTTTCCTTAATTCAAATGTTGATACTGATGACGCACGACGCTGTGATGTTTTCGTGTTGTTACGTGGAATATCTCGTTTTTCTTTTAATTTTACTATTGGATCTAATGGTGATCGAAATAATGATGATGAATTTTCTGATTCTTGTAATCCAACAATACTATTTCTAGTAACATGTCTCGTGGTACTAGGAGTAATCCTATTCACCGATGATGATACAGTATCCGCATGACCAGACCACGTAGCACGTCTATTCATAGCTCTATTCGTTTTTTGTGTGACATTGCTTCTGTCGCTTGTTGTATGATTCTCATCAAGCACTAAAGGACCAATATGACTATTATCCGTGGATGGATTGACGCTAGAAGGAATACTTGCCACTTTACTGGGTGTTATATTCATTTCTTTCATTTTTTTTTCTAATGCACGTTCAACTTCAACTATTCTATTTTCCCAATATTTTCGTTTGGAATAAAATAATCTTACTTCAATCAGCAATGAACAATCATCAGTCATTTTACAAGATGATATTTTACGTATTTCAGGTGCTTGTAAAAATAATATAACTTTTTTTTTATGTTGATCTAGTAAATCTATTAGTTGTAATGAGCAATGACCAATGACCTCATCGTGCTTACCACCCATTTTGGAGCTGTCAATGATGGTGAAAAATACACATTGACTTAAATCAATTATATTATTGATAACAAAAAATTCACGCCATTCAGGATATAATGTTCGTGGTTTGACGGTGGTTTGACACACATTATCATGATTTTGTGCAAATGGTAATGGAATATTCTCTCCTGTAACTGCCATACATGAAATATTTAAATCATTTTCATAATTTATATCAAGATTACCAGGTCCAAGTGATATTTCTACATATGGATCAGCACTTTTTGTTAATTTTTTCATTTCAGGTAATGATTTAGCAGAAATTATTGTAACTTCTAACTTAGCAAGGCTTTTACCGTCATGATCTAATGCAATACCCGTGTTAGGGTCTAACTGCTCTATCTCTTTCATTTCATCTAATTTACTTTGACAAATCTTTAAACGATCACGTAACATACCAATATTTAATGTAGCGTCATTAGTTAATGTAATATCATCATGACTACCTTGTCGAAGACCAGTTCGTGATAATGATCTGGTAGTTGTTGGTGATTTCATTATAGAAATACGTCTACGATTTGGTGATGTTGTAAATGATTTTATATTATTTTTAGATATATTACTACGTTCTCGAGATCTACCACGATTTTCATTACTACTATTATCTAATGATGACGTCATAACTGTATCTCTGCCTGATTTCATATTGCTTTTAATTTGTTGTTGTTGCTTAGTTACTCCTACCTTTGACTGTTTTAATGCATCTATTTCTTTTTGTTGTCGTTGTAATATATCAAGCAATGTAGTTTGACTAGCACTTGCTCTAGTAGGGGATGATGCAATGACTACTTGGGAATTATTTTCAATTTGTCCTGCTAACTGCTCTAATCTTCCAACAATTGAAACAACTGCCGCATGTCGTTCTTTACGCAATAAAGATTCACTTTTGTCTTCAATATTAATTTTAGGTGTGGAATAATCATTTTTACCTGGTGAACTTGGTGGTGTAGATTCAATCGTTGAACTAACAAGTTTTGAATTATCTACATCTATATATCCATCAATCCCCATTAAATCATTTCTTAACATATCTGTTACAGCTTCAATTTTGTTAATATCAAATTCTGTTTTACTAGTACTGGCGGGTATAGCCAGTGATCGTCTACCACTAGCAATGTTTTTATTTCTTATTCCAGCTTCTTCTATTGCACCTTTTAATTCATAATTTTCATAGTCATTTATTTTTCTTTCAATACTAGATACCTCTAACTCTAATCGTAATCTTTCAATTTCAACTTCGCGGAATAAATCACGACTTTTTGATACTAGCTCTGATTTTTTATCTACCTGTTCTTTTAATTGAGTCTCTAAAAGTAATAATGAATCTAATCGACGGTGTAATCTTGTTAAATAATCCGCGGATGATTCGTTTTCATGACGTATTACTTTTGCTTTACCATTTAACACGTCATTAATTGTTATATCACTTTGAATAGTGGTAGGAATTGGTGAATCAGTCGCTATTGTGATTAAATTAGGAGATGGCTTATTCATATTAGGATGTAATAAGACAGATAACTCCCTCTCTAGTTCATCGTATACTTTTTTTTTGCTGACGTAATCTTCCTCGTGAAATTCTAAGTCCTTTGTCAGAGTTACCAATGATTTCCTTAATTCAGCAGCGTTATCACTACTCCAATTTGTTGTGCTAGTGCTTATACGTCGAATACTAACATCTGGTGTTTTAGTAGCATTACTGCTGGTTGAATTGCTACTTGAAGCTGTTATTGTAGTCAATAAATCGCTTTGATGATTAATAGTTTTGCGCAATTCATTTAATTTTAATTCCTTTTTCTCAATTTCGTAATATAAAAGAGATTTATTATCTAATTTATCTTTGATTATTATAGCATTAGCTAATACCATAGGATCCTCTGGATCTTGTGCCAAACTATCACTAGCTATTAATTCAAATGCTATCTCATCAATTACTGATTTGGTTTTCCCAATTGTAGTACGTATAGTTATCATTTGATCATACACATCTTGCAATATTATCTTATTATTATTATACTCTTGTCTTTTATATTCTTCTTCTTCGTGTTTTATTTGCAATTCAGACTTCAATCGATTCAAATCATTAGTTAAATCATCTATTGTACCCGAATATGCAATACTATTTCTATTTTTTTCATTATCAAATATTTTCGACAATGATTTCGGAACATTTAATGTTTGTTTAGTGCTACTTGAATAGCTTGAACGGCGCAACTGGTTTGGCGTTACTGATGCGCGACGAGGAGGGCCGAACGATGCCATTAAGTCACTACCTTTTTATCGTTTTCTTTGTCTTCGCGGTAAAATTTGCCAAATTATTATTTTCAACGATCAAATAAAGTACCGGTGTTAAATTTTATTTTTTAAAAGTAATATTAATAAGAAATACTAAATTATGTCCATAATTATTGTTGCCTTTATTGATTAATCAATGGGATTTATCTAATCATATGATTTTTTATGATAATATCTTTAAAAGGTATAAATAATCATGAATAACATTAATAGGTCTGAATGTACTGCACATGTAATATTTTCACTTCGTAAATTGGGAAAATGAAATTTTTTAAAAAGTTTTTTCATTTTTTCAACGGACACCGGCCCTATGCTGATTCGGCGAAACGGTAATATTACCGGATCAGTTTATTTCTTGCCTGGTTAAACGCAAGAAATGGCTGCTTCTATCGAGAAGGAGCTGAAAAACAGCATTGAAATCTTGCCGGTAAGACTTGAATGATTGCAGCTAATCATTTTCTTCTATTTATGCATTGAAATTGTGTTAACTTATTTATTTATTTTTGCAGGGTCGATTATACTATGTTGCGTTGTCTGCAGCACCTACTAGTCATCCACAGCGTCATTTCTTTTGCATAGATAATGATTTGTTGTACTGGAATTTTTTTCTTGATTTTGGTCCACTTAATTTAGGTCATTTATACAGATTCTGTGCAATGTTGAATAGTAAATTAGCTGATGCTAAGTTTAAAGATAAAATTATTTACTACTATAGTGGTTCTCATATACATAAAAGGACTAATGCAGCATACTTGATATCGTCGTGGTCATTATTATATTTAAATAAAAGTCCAGAGGATGCATTTAAGCCATTTAAAGCAATAGGCAATACATTTGCGCTATGGCACGATGCTACTCCAACAGTATGCACTTTTCAACTAACAATATTAGATACATTAAAAGGACTATATAAAGCAAGAGAATGTGGGTTTTTTAACTTTGATAAATTTAATATAGAAGAATATGAATTTTATGAACAAGTTGAAAATGGTGATTTTAATTGGTGTATGGAAGGTAAATTTATTGCATTTGCTGGACCACATGCAACTAAAGAGGTCCATCCCGGTGGTTATCATACATTGTGTCCAGATGATTATGTACCATATTTTAAGAGAAAAAATGTGACACTTGTCATTAGATTAAATAAAAAGTATTATGATGCCAAACGATTTACATCTCACGGTATAAATCATATGGAATTATATTTTTTAGATGGTTCAAATCCACCAGATAATATATTAGCAAAATTTTTGACTGCATGTGAAGAGACACCTGGTGCTGTTGCAGTGCATTGTAAAGCAGGTCTTGGTAGAACAGGATCATGTATTGGAAGCTACATGATGAAACATTACAGATTTACCGCAGAAGAAGTTATTGGATGGTTACGCATAGTCCGTCCTGGTAGCATTATTGGGCCACAGCAACAGTTTATGAAAGATACTCAAATGAAAATGTGGAGAGAAGGTGAATTATATCGAGCTAGACTCACAGATACTATCAAAAGTAGTAATGAAGGAAGTGAAATTCATGGTTCTAAAAGAATAATTGTTGGACCTGCAGCTATGTCTCCAACTTCAACAATTGCAACGAAACTTGCCGGAATTTCAGTGGGTGGTGATGGAATGGGTGCCACTAGACAGCAACTTATTGTAGAAAGAACTAAAGAAAAAGAAGATAATATTGAAGAATCAGGTGGTATTACACAAGGTGATACACTTCGTGCAAGACGGCAACAATTACGTGATGAAAGTAGTCCTACTAGTATGTCTACTACTTCATCTGCTTCTTCTTCACCATCAACACCTCCAAAACAAAGATACCAATTTTTATCCAGTTGGAAAAAATAAAATTCATAGAACATTATAGGATCATAAATCTTGTACATAGAATAGTTTTATATATTAGATTTTATTTATTTGTTGTGTGATTTATAAATACATATAGATGCATCAAAGTCCATATAATTCCATTAATTTTGGTGAAAATGATAAAATATCTTTTAAATATTGTTGTTGTGACGCAGTAAATAATGATTTTACTAATGTAAATGATGGTATTTTACCAATGGCATCGTACCACTCACTCAATTTATCTTTATCATTTTTCATTTCGGAATAGTAACAATGAATGGCTGTTAAAAACAAATATAAAGCATCCGTTTCCATTATATTCGTGCATATTTTAGATGCTTGTTCAGGAAGTAAATTAGAAAAAAATTTCTCTAATTCTTTTTCATTTTTTAATGATATACTTCGAAGACTTCGTTCTAATTCATAAATTGTTGGTATTTTTACTTTTGTAGGTGTTGATTTCTTCTTGGAATTAATCTCATTGTTATTCAATGGCGTACTATTCTTCTTCGGTTGTTTCTTAGTCACTGCTGTGTTACTCACTGATTGTGGTACGGGTAATGTATCTTCATTTTCTTCAATAACAAGTTTTGTAAATGGTTTCTCTATTTCTAAATTATCAGTAGGAGGTAGTTTGGGTGGAGGTGGAGGTACAATATCAGTTGTACGCAATTGATCATTATCCTTTTGATTCACTTCTGTTGTTAAGTTAGTAGGGATTATTGGACCTTGTAGAAGGCCACCATTATTCATAAATTCAACTTTAATCTTGGAGAACGGTGCTTTATTGACTGCACTTCGGAGCGATTCTTTAGTCTTTTGTAAATCAGAACGAGCTTGTTTATTTGTTGGATCAATTTCGAGAATATAATTTAAATCACTTATGGCCGCACGATATTTACACAAAGCCGATCTAACAGTAGCTCGTCTTAATAATGATTTTATATGAGTTGGTTCGATACTTAATGCACAATTACAATCTGCCTCTGCTCTAATATATTCTTTTAATTTTATGTATGCTAAAGCACGATTTGAAAATGCAATATAGTTCTTTACTTTCATTCCTAAACATTTAGTATAATGTTTTATTGCGCTATTAAAATTTCCATTCTTATATTCTTCGTTACCAAGTTCTCGTTCAGCTAATTCAGAATCTACTGCAGTAAATACACCACGTGCTTTTGATACAGGAGCTGAAACTTTTGTAATATATTGGTTTGTAACTAATGTGGCTGGTGTTAACGTCGAACTATCATTCTTAGATACAATGTTATCAATATCTTTCACTTTTTTCTCATTAGTTTCTTCTTTTTCTACATCATTTAATGCTCCATCAATATCAAAATTTTCCCATTTCTTATAACCAACATCATATGTATGCTTTGCCGCACTAGTATTTTTATCTTTTTTATTTTCAAAATCATTATTTTCTATTGCATTATTGGCTATAATTCCTGAGTCTAATGGATTTGATGATACATGAACTGTTCCCACTTCTCGAACTTTCTCCTTACGAATATCTCTAACTTTTTTAATTTCTGAATTTTTCTTCACCATTTTCTTTTCCCATACCTGTAAATCGCGCAAATAACTACTGATTTCTTCGGCATTCTGCCTTATTTGGTACTGCACTTGCACCGTTTTGTCCATTTACTTATTCGTTTCTTTTATTATTTTTTTGGAATTTAAAAAAAAAATATTGTCATCACCGGTACCGGTAACTACCAGGTACTACCTTGTAGCCTACAAGTTGTAGGTAAAAATTGTCCTTGGTAGATACACCCTATCCTTTATTGCGTCACAATTTACAAGAAGAATAGGAAGAATCGTTAATAGTGCGTTTATTTAACATTATTTTTTAAAAAATATGGTTTCGACAGAATAAATGATGGAAGGAAGTAATGCGATGCCAGACTTTCAACTTTGAAAGTATAGATGATATTTTTCAACTCTTAGATAGAATCTTTTTTTAAAACTATTTAGTTAAAGTGATTATCAGTATAGCCCAAATCCTAGAACTTAAAGGAATAGATTGATTCGTTACCTATGTATGAAGTCTTAAAGATCTAATTAATAGAATGACCGTAAATTTTATAAACTATGAGAAAAATGGTCCCGTTAAAGCGAAACTTGTTATTTTACTACATAAAACTTGTTTTGCAAACTTTGGTCCATGAGTTGGTGTGGATTTGCATGTCTGAATAGGTAAAAAAAAGGAAAAAGAAAGGCGGTTTCTAGAGCCATTAACACTTACATAAGAGGAATAATGTTGATTTATGCATGATGGCTGTTTCCAACTACACTCTTGGTCTTATTTTTATCTGTATCGTCACAGTTATTTGGACTGCAGCATCATTTTTAACGCAGTATATATACAGCGATCTGGACTTCCAGTCACCATTTGTATTGACTTATTTATCATCATCATTATTTTCCCTGTATCTTCCACTTTATTGGTGTACTAAACGATGGTTTAATCAAGAAAATTGGGATAAGATACCAATAAATGAAGCTGATTCAGTTAATAATGCGGCGATAGAAAGTAATGAGACTGCATTGTTAAATATGAACATAAAATTTGATTCAATTGAAACTATTGACACCAAGGAATCTATATTACAACGATATTTCCCATCATTAATGTATTATTTACAGCCGATGAAAAGTGATTATAGTCATAATGATTTAATTTATGTAGCATTAATATTATCACCATTATGGATGTTAGCAAATTGTTTATATAATTATTCATTATTATATACATCAATTGGAAGTAGCACTATAATCTCAAATTTATCAGGAGTATTTACTCTATTTTTTTCATATATTACAGGAGTTGAAGAATTTTCACGAGGAAAATTATTTGGCTTGTTAATATGTTTTTTGGGTGTTATATTGGTCTCAATACGCGACAATAATAGTTCAAATAAAAGTGATAATTCTGAATCATTTATTGGCGATATGTTGGCTATTGTTGGAGCTATGGGTTATGGACTGTATACTACTGTTATAAAATTAAAAATTGGTAATGATAGTAAGATTAGCATGCAGTTAATATTTGGGTATTTGGGTGTTGTGACATCAATTGTGTTCTTCTTACCAATTATTTTCTTATTGGCATTCAAATTAGATCATATATATTCATTGACAGGTACAATATTTGGGTATATATTACTAGAGTGTATCTTTGATGGTGTCATTGCTGATTATCTATGGGCACGTAGTGTGCTACTAACTACCCCAACTGTTGCTACTGTTGGTCTATCACTGACCATACCTTTAGCTATTTTATCAGATGTTATTATAGGGTATAATGGTGATATTAACGCACTTACACTTTTAGGAGCCTCATTAGTGACTATTGGCTTTATTGTCATAAACTTAAAGCTTTAAACATCAATTATATTTGTAAATGTATTGTAAAAATAATAATTTGATATTAGTGATAAATTACATCACTCCAGATCTAATTAAAGTTAGTAGGTAAAATAAAATGTAAAATACTACTTGATAAAACCACTCATCATATTGATAGTGATACGCATTTATTCGGTAATCGCTTGCAGTAGTGTTAAAATTACCATCATCTCTTTAATTAATATTTTCCACGCTAGTAAATAAAATTAGGTTCTCTTCTTCTGGTACCGACATCCACACCTCCATTTGCAAAAATCAGGGCGGCCTTCGTGGAAATGGCCTATCGCCAGTCTCCATGATTATTTCCACGCATTTTGTGCACGATCATTATCATGGCGGATATCCCCTCGCTTTTGTCTCAGCTAGACGAGAAAGTGAGTGCAATTAGCTCCCTTAATGACCACGAGTACTTCCTCAAGACTGACTCCAAGTACCAGCAAAATGTCGCCGAGTTATCGACATTAAATGGTGCTTTATTCAATAAAATTATTGGTAAATTAGATCATTTAGGTATGCTTTCTTGTTGCTATAATTATTCTGATAAATCTTTATTGCCTTATTCTCATTTGTTATTTGTACAGATATCAAACTTCCATTACTTAATGATGGTGAATTGTTAGAGCATGAAAATATACTTGAAGTAATTGATAATTTAAATGAATTGATTGATGTAACTCAAGATAAATCAAGAAAAAAAACAAGCAATTATAGTAATATATATAATAATTCAAGTAAATTAGCTCAAATATATGCATATTTACAAGATATACCAAAACCACAAGAATTATTTTTAACAGAAATTGAT
>JACCDO011765786.1_pt1 | contig 37468 bp, 23 predicted proteins | sample 7446101 | NCBI WGS metagenome assembly JACCDO01 (sample SAMN15323440, study PRJNA562643) | freshwater metagenome | isolation source: river surface water | place: USA:Blue River Watershed | collected 2017-08-16 | reverse complement strand
TTGCTGTCCTGTTTCTTTATGACAGATAGCAAATTCATGATGCATTTGAGTGTACTCAGTAAAATAGTTCTCCGTCAAGATATGGATGCCGATGACTTTATTTAAGGTTTTATATTCCTTGCCTGCTTCTAGTTGGGAATGATATTTATGAGCCCAGTAGTATAAACATCTTTTGGCATACCAAGATTGATAGGAGATTTGTATTTCGATATTAACAAGCTCTCCAGTACTTAATTTCACTAAGATATCAAGAAAACTTTGTTTGCTATCTGGATAGGCAGGAATCAAGTCTTTATCAACAAACTCAATCTGAAGGTCTTGAACAGAGGATGGTTCCCATCCTAAGACGGCGCAAATAAAGGCTAAACAGATAGATTTGTCTTGTCCAAAGATTCTTTTGAAGATAACATCGACAACTGGCCGTAACAGGTCTACACTATTCATGGTTCTTACTCCTTTTCTAACTGCTGATTGATATCTTTATCAATTTTGCACTTTTTTTCTTCAAATTAAGTATAGTTCAGGAGTAAGACCTTCTTAGTTTATTTTGATAAGTAAAGAATTGATGCCATCTTATTTATAGCAAAATTAGCAGAAGCAGAATCTGCAAAAAAATGATCTCTTTTTACCTTCCGCACTCAATTTCAAATCATGATTTTTTTCGATAGTTTTTTTCTTAAAACTTTAACACCTCAATCTTAATAAGGTGTTGGCCTTAATGGTTTTTTATTATTTGAAATCTTATAGTCAACATCATTGTTAAATAATGTCTTATTTTTAGTAAAAATTAAATTTGACGGTGATAGCTGAGGTGATTCAATTGTTGCTATAAAGAGGGATAATAGTCCTTCCAGTGCTTTTTCTAATTGGAAAGAAATTTTTTCTTTTTTAGGTAATTTTGATATTTTTAATTTAACTTGAGCTGCAAATTTACTTTTATTTTTTATTGCTAAATAGTTTGTTACTTTATTCAAAGCTAGAGCTGATTTTTTGAATAAAGGATGTAGTTTTATCCCTTCTAAAGACCCTTTTGATGCTGAAGAGTGACTTAAATCATCCTGCATCTCTTGTAAAGTCTTTATCCAAAAACGACTAATAACTCCTACTGCCGCTTTATTTATTAGATCTGTATAAATTTTTTTATCTAAGAATAGACTCTCATCCCCTTCTATCCCTTCAATAAGACGCTCTGCCATTTTATGAAAATTTTTAATTGATATTTTATTATTTAATGATTCTATTAATAAAACACTTAATCCTTCGATCAAAGCTTGCTCATGCACTCTTTTATTGAAAATATCAGGATCGATTTCATATAAAGGCTTTTTGAAAATAGCTTTTTGGGCTTTTTCCAAGATTTTTTCTTGAATATTAGGCATCTTAGTTCCAAGGATACTTGCTCTACCCTTTATATAGTCCTTATCAAGATATATTTTTTATAAAATCGAATAAAAAAGACCTACCTCCAATGAAAATTAAATTCACTAAAAGAAGATATTAAAGAAATGCATATAAAAAAACCTCTTTCTGAATTTCTCCAGAAAGAGGTTACAACAAGTACGAGTCTACTAAATATTAGAAAGTATATTCAACACGAGCAGTAAATTCGTTCAATTTATTATCGTCTTTACCAAACATTCCATGGTAAATTAATGCAGTTTGAACTGATTTGTTATATTGCATGGTTAACCCAGCATTTAAATCTAGATAGTCGTAACGATCTGGATTGATTGTTGATGTGGTATAACTTGCAGCGCCTGGAATACGGTAATTAATGATTCCACCATCTTTACATGCTTTTGATGTATAGAAGCCTACACCACCATCCATAATATAAGTTAGCTTAGCATCTGTATATACCTTACTGGTTCTAATACCTAAGCTCCAATCATTTGTTGAAAACTCTCTTTCTTTATATTCATAGGTCATTCCAGTACCTGTTTCAGTATATCCATCTTCATGAGTTGAGGTTAAACTGACTCCAACATAAGGTGAAAGAATCCCGAATGATTTCATATTATAGTCGTAACCAATTTCAGCAGAGAAATTTAAATCATGTGATTTAGGCTTTGCTGCTTTAGTATAAGTTGTTCCACCAACAACTAAAATAGCTGTTTTGTCATTTTTATTGCCGCTATAAGCAAAACTACCATTTCCATACCAATCTGAATTTTCAGGACGGAAGGAGCCAAAAACACTCACGATGGTTGATTGAACATCATTCTTAGATCCAAGAGTATCTAAGTTCATGTTTGTATCTCTGCTAGCAATCGAAGCGCCAATCATGACTCTTTGACTAAAAGTATTCGAGATACCAAGGGTTCCTCTATTTGCTGAATATTTTGTGGTTTCATCAAGATCGGCAATATAGTTTTTTCCAGATTGATGATTATATTCACCCCATGCTGATAACCCTTCGATTTGATTTGCATAGAATGAAGCATCTCTTTTACCTGTTTCTTGAGCATAGACCGCACCTTGGATGCCTTGCACAGTTTGAACTGCAAAGTTTCTTAGAGAGGATACCTCTGCAACTTGTCTCTTAGAAAACCCTTGCTTCATCATTTTACTCATAAAACCAGTTGAAGGAGGCATAGGATTTGTCCCTGCTCCATTAGCTCCGCACATGTTTGTTGGAGCTGGTGCTATCAATCCGTGATTAGCAGTAGGAGCTACTTGCTTAGCAAGTGTTCTTAAAAGGTCAGCATCTGTGCCAGCATGCTTTGCTAATCCATTAAAAGTTGATACTAAATTAGCGTCGCTTTTAATATGATTTTTAGCATCTCTCAAATGATCTCTCAATGGCTTTAAAGTATCAGTCAATAAATTTTCTGTCACACCATCTTGCTTCAGTGAATCTTTTACAGCGGTGGTAAAATATCCATCTGTAAATTCACCAGAGAAGTCTGTGTCATTCAATAAGACAATTAGTTTTTTACTATTTCTTTTAACACGAGCAAGCATATCCAATGAAGTACCACTAGTATTTTTCACAGTAATGTTAAACTTTGAAGGATCGATCAAGGCTGTTAAGTCACCAGCTGTTCCTTCATCAATCAATGTCAAATCAGCAGTGCCTGAATAAGATGTCTCATCAAGTTTTAAAGTAATATCAGCTGTACCGCTCGTAGTTAAACCGTTTGATGAAGCGACAACTAGTTTTCCATGACCTGCATCACCTGTATATGGGTCAACGGCATTAGTAAGGTTTACATCAAATTGTAAATTAGCTCCATCATCTAGTGTGATTGTTTCAAATATTGAATTATCATGTGTTATTAATTTGAGCAAACCAGTATTTGAAACCTGTAAAGCATGGGCTATTTGAGTATTTGTGCCTGCGGTTCTGCTTATATCAACATCCCCACCATGCACATATAATTTTGAAGCCGTGCTTATATCTGTTGATATAACTCCTATAGTACCTATAACTAATTTTCCACCAGTAATATCAACAACGCCTCTAATATCATTTGATCCTGATGATATCGTTAAAGTTCCAGCCCCATTTTTAGTTAACCCACTAGCAACTGCCGTCCCTGAGATAGCTCCGGAAATTGTTGTATTGTAAGTTCCCGCAATAGTCAGTACGTGCCCAGATAAAGTAATTCCATTACTAGCAGTCACGTCTGCTGTTGGTGTAAGCGTGGTAGCGCCAGTCAATGTATCTGCTGCTCCTTGGGCAATTGTAACAATACCGCCACTCACATTCGCCCCCCAAACCTGTGAGCTTCCGGCTAAAGCAGCAACTATCATTAAATATTGTACCCCCGATCTTTTAGATGACTTAAGGTATTGCTTTGCTTTTTTCATGGTCTTATCCGAAAAATATTTATATTCAAATAGTAGATCACTTTTTTATTTTTGCATTTTATGTTGATAAACTCATTAATAACGATATAGAAATGATTTTGTTAAAATTATTTTTGTATTGATTTTTTATAATTGCGAAGAATTTATCATCATGATACGCTTTCGTGATGTCATCATTCAGTATTTGATACCCTTGCCTGATTTACAACACACTCTCAGTTATGAAGAGTTTTTAAATTTATATCACGATACTCGCCAACGCATAGAACATCCCTATTTTCATCACCATGAATTAATCTTGCTTTCAGAATGCTTTCAACGGAATACCACGCTTCGACAGATGATGATTATTTATCCTCTTGTCGATTTTTGGACACTTTATGAAGATTCAGTTCTTGCAATGTTATCCTCTTATGAGCATTTTGTTAGAAAACATATCACCGATTTAATTCATGAAGAGCATAAAATTGCTGCAGCTCATCTAATAGACCTAGCTCGAAAAAATAATAACTCTCCTGCATTGGTTATTGAAGACTTTATATCTTACCTGGATGTTGCGGAAATTTATCTTGAGCTTGATCTTGATAAGTCAAAAATGATTGATTTTATTAATTATGTATTAGATCTTGATGAAAGCGTTTTTCCATCATCTCTTTTAATTGGCAGTCTTTGCTTTGCTCAAAATTGTCAGGACAGTCAAATTGAAAAATCAATAGTCTCTGCATTGCAAAAAGTCATGGTTCGTTTTGATAATTTATTCGAGCTAACCACCCCCTATCAAGAAGCACTAGGATATCTATCTTATTGGAATTTATTAAATACAATGACTTCCTACTTTATCAGATATGAATCCAAATTATATTCGAGCGCAACTTTGTCCACGGCATCTTACGCGAGTCTGAAATTAATCAAAGCCTTTCTTGAGCCTAATGGCCATCCCACTGATTTATCTTACGCTCTTTACCTACAAGCATTATCTACTAATCATGAGTATCTGCAGCAAGAAGCAGTATATCCCCAATATACGCTATCTACTGATATAAAATTAATTCAAGCATCAGAGAAACAATTTTTATTAGAAGCATCATCACCAGAAAATCTTTACAATCTTTTTGGTATTCCTTCCTCAAAACTTAGTGAGCCTCCATCTGAACCCCTTCTACGCTTTATTAGAAAACGATTTTATGAATTAATAAATCAACCTTCTCATTTATCACTAACTCAAATTGAATTTTTTAATAAATTAAAAATTAAGCAAGAATCTAGTGAATGTGAAGAGTTATTAATTAACTTATTACACCGTCATCAAGTGTCTATTCCTTTACCGTTAAAACTAAGTTCTGAAAAATCAATTATTAAATCAGCAGCACAGGCAAGTGGTCTTCTTAACTCAGCGGTACGAATAATTTGGCAACATCAAAAAGATTTTAATTTAATAGAGCACTGTGCTGAGAAAAAATCATTAGGATTAGCTCCTTTTATGAACTCTCAAACTTGCTCGGAGAAACTAGCCATCTTAAAAGGAGAACTAATTGTTCTAGGCAGTCGTTTTAGACAAGAGCATCCTGGTGCGTATTATGAAGACTTGGCTCTTAACGCTACGCTGACACTGCAACATGTAGAATTATATAGAAGATATAGAATCATCAACTTTAATGATGAAACGATGTGTGAACTGATTGATTTTATTAAATTAGAGCATCAACGAAAAGAATTAATTAATCCGTTATCAACGTTAGGATTTTATCATTCTTTAAAAAAGGTACTGACCACTTCGCCAAAAGTTCATTTACAAGACTCTGAATTCGAGCGCTTATTTATTATTGCTATTTCCTATAACCACCCTAACATCATCAAACTCATCCTGAATTTAAATCATCAAGCCCTGAAAAAATTAACCCCCTCCGCTTTAACGAGAGAACAACAACTTGAAAAAATATCTCACGGTTTATACCAATCTATTTTATTGGGTCATTATTCCTGTATGAAAGTGTTTTTAAGTTATTCTGATTTTTTTTCAAAACAAGAACTGTCTTCTCTTTTTAAACTCTGTGTTCGATATGGGCACTTAGAGATGATCGATCTACTCTTAGAACGCGTAGCCGGTAAAGATCTGTCTTTATACGATTCTGGATTGATGCATGAGGCTGTTAAAAAACATAGCCTGACGGCTTTAGGCTATTTGCTAGATAAGGGTTGCAGCCTTTTAAAGAAAAATAAACAAGACCAATCGATTGCTCATTTAGCTTTAATCTTTCAACAAAATGATACATTGAAATTTATTTTAGATAGAGCAAAAATTAACGACGAGTTCAAAGACCTACTGCAATTAACCGATTCTAGAGGTCATAATCTAGGCTCATTAGCGCTGGATTTAAATCAAAGTGAATGGGCTGATTATTTTTTAAAAATCAATCCTGAAATTTCTTTTTTTCAAGTATTGTCTTCCCATAAAGAAGTAAGATCTATTCTTTGGAGTCATTATTCATTTTCGTGTTGCTCTAAAAAAGATAAAGTCGAGGATTCTATTCCTTACCCAAAAGACTTTGTGAAAAAATCTCAATCAATTTAAAAAAGGATTATTATGCAATTATCTAAAAAAGACATCGAAGATAAAAAAGGGTTTTATAGACATTTTAAAAACTTACTATATGAGCTTGTCGATATCGCCCAACACTCTGAAACACAAGAATATTATGTTGTCTATAAAGCTCATTATGGTTCAGAAGGTTTGTGGGTTCGTCCTTATTTAATGTTTTTTGAAACCATTGAAAGAAATGGGCAACAGTTGAAAAGATTTGAGTATTTAGGAAAAACAAAACCGATAAGCTGAGCACCTACATGTTAAAGAGATGATGAGTTGAACTTTGAATCTCTTTAACATGTCATCTTGATTGAATTACCCTTTATTGATGAAAAACTATAAAAACTCTTAATGATTACCGACCTTAAACTATTCATGCAAAGATGAATTAAATTTCCTTTTAAAAAAGAAGATGATTTTTCAAAATCGATTTCATTTGATATGATCAATCCTAATCAAAGTAATATCTTATATTGAGTAATGATTCTGCATTCTAGAAAAACGATTCTTTCTTACAATCAAATAAAAACTGTTTGTCATGACGTTGCTTCAAGGCAACTATTAAAAGAATTCACCCATGCTGAATATTTTTCAATAAAAAAAAGTTTAGAGATCAATCCATTTCTTGCTCTATTAGTTGCTCGATTTCCTCCAATAGAACAAAGAGTTTTTAATAATCTTTTTAAAAAAGCTCAAAAAAACTATGAACATCATGATTTTATTAATGAAATTCACTCGCCTTTACTTCAGACCACTAGAAAAACTTGCCTTTCTTTTCTTGAAGCGACATATCAAGATGCTCAAACACCTGTTCATGAACAGTTAATTACTTTAGAGCTTAGGCAAAGAGCTTCTCTTGCAAAACAATTAAAATTAAGATTAACAGAATGTATTGAGGAATGTCTTCGAGATCCTTTTATCTGCTCTAGTATTTTCAATAATGATTATCAGGGAGCTGAACAAGTTTTTTTATATTTAGATTTTATTGAGAGCAGATTGATTCATGATGGTGATGTTGGAGCCAAGTCTTTATGGCTTATCACTGAATGGATTATTTCTGAAAAAAATATAGAAAAATCAATTGATAAAAAAAAGATTCTTCTTACCTCTTTATATGAGTCAGCTATTATTTACCGCTTTGAACCTATTAAAATCTTTGAGCCTTATGATTTTTCCTGTTTGCCTGGGCTAACACAACGCCTGCTAGATGAGGTCTCGGCATTCGATGAATCTCTATTAGGTGAAAGGGAGGAAAAATTAGAAGAGATCTATTTTGGGCTGATGATTGATAAATTTATCTCTCTACAAAAGACACCTACAGATTTTTTTAAACAAATTATATTCAATATCAGTATCAATCTTGGGGCGAAGTTAATTGAAAAAAAATTATTTCAATTAACTTGCGACAATGTACTTTTATTCAAAGATGTATTTATCCAAGACCGCAGACAATACATACTAAGATCTTTTAACTCTCTCAGCGCTGAGGAGTCGTTGCTCCATCGTAGAAAGAAATTATCATTCTTAAACAACTATCTTGAAAGCGAATCTCAACTAAAAACTGATGAACAGTTATCTGTTATTCTTGAAAAAGAATGTGATTTATTTCTTGCAAAATATACGGAAATTACATTTGAAAATTTTGATACACTTCCGTTATTACTGCAAAGCAACCTAGATCTTTTTACCGTGAACGATCTCTGCGAGAGTACTTTGAGCTTTCCTGAAGATGATCAGGAATACTCTATAGAACTTATCAAAAATGGTTTGAAAGACTATTTTTCAAAAGGACATTTATCATTATTAACATCTCTGATTGATATTGATTTTTTTATTCAAGATTCTTTAAATTCAATTAATCAACACGTTGTTTTTAATTCAAGTATTTTTGAAATGCATTTAAGTGGTTGGCGATCGAAAATCTATATTCAAAACTTATCAATAAAAGAACTGCCTTTTATTTATGCTTTATCTGACCATCCTAAAATCTTTCCTCAAATTATTAAAGAAAAATTACTAACTCATGAGCAAATTTGTTGCTGTGAAGAAATACTCCTAGATGCCTATGATGTCTTAAAATTTGAAATTAATGCTTCTTTTGGCATCCTGAATCTTCTAGAACAGCATTTAATTGAAAAAGCTTTATCTGCTGGTTATGTTGAACTGGCTCGAGCAATTTTTACAGAGCATGAGGGGTTATTCTATGATTTTTCAGTAATAAAAAAAATGGTGGGGGCTTATTATCATTCAGCCGATGCTCAAATAGAACAAATGATAGATAGCCTACATCTGAAAGAGCCTCATTTTCTTAATAAACTATTAAATCTTGCGCTCATCTATGACAACTCAACCATAGCTAATTTAATTTTTTCAAAAATTGCAATCGATCAAAGAACAACTGTTCTGTCGGTCATCAACTCGTCTCAATTTAATCAAACATCTTTATTTGAAAACTTTTTACAGGAAAATAAACCACAATTAATGATGTGGTATTTGGGTAACCATAACGGAGAAATTCGTTGGGATAAGTTGCTAGCTCATCTCAATAATAATCCACATTCGATTGATTCTTGCGTGAAAGTTATTTTTACCCATCATGGGATTAATCATGCTATCAAAATGAATAATAGTGACTCGTATCAAAGAAGCCTACCTATTTTGTTAGCATCTGAATTAAAAAACGATCCTCTCATGGTATGGCTTCTGAACGAAGGATGTGAATTAAACCAAAATGCTTTTTTAAAAATACTCTCGAATACACACACATCTATGCATTCTTCAACAAGTTTATTAATTGAGTTCATTAGAAGAGTGCCTCCATCTCTTTCTTTTCATTCATCGATGAAATTTTTAAATGAAAACATAGACTCATTAAATACACAAACAAAAGAATTGATTCACGTTATCTATGAAACCAGCACAACCAACCTACCCCGATTGATTCAAAGTGAAATTCATGAAGAGAGTTATCAATTGATGATTTCTTATTTATGCGCGCTTATTAAAAATAATCTATCGACGACCTCCGACCTACAAAGAAATGACTATCAAGAGATTTATAATTTATTAGAATTAAAAGGTTTTTATCATCTAACAGATATCTTGATATCAAGTCATGAATTCCATGTTTCAAATTTAATTGGACTCTTAAAAAGATTAAAAAATATTGAGCTGATTTTAGAAAAAGATCCAAGATCGAAACAATCATGCTTGCAACTTATTATTACAAAAATGAAATCATTTCTTTCGACAGAAAAAACAGAGGAAATTATTGTTGATCTTCTTGAGTCAATGCCGAACTTAAATCTAGATCGAAAAATCAGCATTGAAACAACATCATGGCCTTTATTTTCTTATTTATATGACTTATGTCAAATGAAAACAATCATGAATGTTCTAATAAATTCTTCAATATTGAACAATACTGCTTCAGACTCATTAATTGTCTATTCTCATGCGGCTCTTAAGGAGACGTTGCAAAAAGAATCGCTTGATACTTATTTTAAGTTAATTTTATTATTTAATCAGGCTCAAAGAGAAGCTATCTTGGAAGACGTTGAGATATTAAATGTACTTATTGATCGCATTATCGATTCTAATCAACCACAACTCTTTGATAAAGAGTTGTCTTCTTTACCCTCAATTGCTTTAAAACAAAAATTAAGCTTTTCTCGCTTATTACAAAAAAGATCGATTCAAGAAATAGAGCAACTACTATCTTTTGTGAGAAGAGCAGAGAGCATGACTAGCTCTTTTGAGCAATTAATCGCAGATATCCTTTCTCAAAAGAACCAAAAACCAACTATCCTTTCAAGATTCAATAACTTAAACAAGTTCTTTTCAAAAGAACCCCAGATTCACGACAAGAGTCAATCAACCTCATTACAAAAAAACTTTCATCGATAAACCATTAAAAAGGATTGTCTTAATTAAAAACAATCCTCTTTATTTCATCCGCCGTAATAGAGTTATTATTTTGAAAATCAGCCAGAATAGCTCCTTCCTTTAAAACTACAAAGCGATCGGCATACTGGGTTGCTGCATTTAAATCATGAGTAATCATTATTGTCGGAATTTTATATTCTTTAATGAGCTCTACTGAGTGATTCATCACCTCTTGGGCTGCCTGAATATCTAAGTTACTGGTATTTTCATCTAAAAATAATATTTTGGGGGGAACAGCCAAGATCAGCCCTAATAAAAAAAGTTGCTTTTCACCCCCTGATAATTGAGAGACTTCTGTATCCAGAAATTCAGATAATCGTTCACCCCGCGGAGATTTCTTTAAAACATCCTCAACCGACAGCCTCTTCGTATTGATTGATCGCTGAATCCATAGTTGAATATTTTCCCTTACTGTGAGCTCTGGAAACAAAGAATCATCCGGTTGCTGGGTCATGATTGATAGTTCATGTTTTCTGAAGGAGCAGTATCTTGAACCACTAGTTAGAATATATTGACCAGTTAATATTTTTAGCAATGTGGATTTGCCGGAACCATTATGCCCCAATAACGCAATAAACTCTGGTTGATCTATTTTTAAATTAATATTTTTTAATAAAGTTCTTCCGTTCTTTTCTAATCCTACATTAACCAATTCAAATAAAAGATTAGTCATCTTTAAGCCCCTTTACCTAAGGTTAATAGTAAAATAGCGCCAATTGCCAATTTTAAAAACGAAGCAGGAAGCCCTATAAAAAGCAACAGTCCCATTAATAAAAAATAAAAGAAACAGCCTAAAAAACAACCAACTAAATCTATACCAACATGATAATTTTTTTTCATTTTTAAAAGAATTTGCTTAGAAAAACTTAATCCTATAATCATGGCGCCTAGAGAAGTTAACGCAATACCACTGCCCATATGAATATCCGCAAAATTATAAGATAAAGCAGTTAATGCTCCGCTAGTTGCCGAAAAAATATGAGTAATGATTAAAGCGCCTGTCTTTAATAATAAAACAGGATATCCAAGCCTACTCATTAAATAATGATTAGATCCTATACCTCTTAAAACCAATCCAAATGAAGACTCTATTAAAAGATAAAAAATTAATATCATTGATAGACTAATTAATGATATTGATATTATTTTGCTGTATTCTCCTAAAAACTCGATGGAACTCAATCGATCGTCGATAGGAATATATGGCCTTTTCATCACTATTAAATTAATCGAATACATCATAAACGTTCCTAGAATGCCTATCATCAGCTCTTTACCAGGATAGCGTCGATGCATCAATGAAATAAAAATAGCTATCAACACAGCACCAATCATCATACTAACGATGGCTAATAAAAAAGAATTTGTTTGTTCATAGACAGCCACACAATTAGCCGCTCCAAAAACATACGAACCCTCAACCGTTAAATCAGTAATTTTTAATAACCGATAAGTGACATATAACCCACATATCAAAGGCAGTAATAATAATGTTTGTTCAAAAGCTGTTAACAATAAATCAGTTATCATGATGAACCTCTGACGATATTAAAATCATGAGGCAGATTATTAATCTGCTTTTGCAATAGATACATATCATCGTTAACGAATAAAGATGCATCCTCCACTAATTCAAAAGAAAGATCCTCCACACTGACTCCATTGAGTATTTTTTTTGCAAGATTCCCAGCTTGAATTCCTATATTTTTTTCTTTAACTCCAAAGGCTATTGTTGCGCCTAATTCAAAAACAGAAGCTTCATCAGAAGCAATTAAAGGAATTTTTCTTTGCACTGCATATTTCTTGATTAAAGGTATACCGCTCACAACTAGATGATCTTTAAGAACTAAAAAAGCTTGCGTATCTTTGGAGGCATGTTGAGCTGCAAAATTTAATTCAGATAAACTTGATACCATTTTAAAATCAAAGGTTTTTTGATTTTTTTCACCATATTCTTTTATTTTTTTTAATTCAGGAATCACCTTATCAGATGGACTATAAAATATAGTGATATGTTTCAAGTGAGGAAACATATCAAATAAAATCTCAGAATCCACCTCATCAATAACTCCAGTAGCATTAGATGCGTCCATCTGTATAGCAGCAGCGCAAATAACAGGTATTTTTTTTATTTGGGATAATGTTATTTTCGAAGTGGTTGTTCCTATAGGGATAATTACTTTAACTTTTTGACTACGAAATTGTGTTGCTATTGTTTTTACGAGATTTAAATCTCCATGCGCTTGCTGCACAATCACGTTGACAGGCTGATCGGCAAGAGCCTCTTTAATCCCATTCACAATTTCAATCATAGCAGGATGCTCTAATGGAACAATGATACCAACAACAGGAAAAGGTTCGGAATAGATAAAAAGGGGAGAGAATAAAAAAATAAAGAGAATAATAAATTTTGAAAAATAATGCATAATAAAAAACCTTAATATAAATTAACAAATTTTAGGGTGATCGACGCTCTTAGCGACGCCAACGCCATCCATTTGAGATATTTACGATAAGGTGCACTTGCATCATTGTTGTTTGTTAAAAGATAAATTTACTATATATTTCCAGCCTAGCATTCCCAGAATATTATGTCAATCATAGAATATGAAGGTAACGATATGATTAGGATAAGTTGTTATCCCATATAATCCTCTGTTATCTTTAACTAAAATGAAATTATTCAAAAATCTTAATCTTACTTTTCAAAAAACTACCTCTGTATTTGATGCTATCAAAATTTCAGCTTTCTTGATTCATATTTTGTTTGCGATGATATATTCGGATCACTTGTATCTATCTCTTTACTTGTATCAGAACTAGAAGGGGCCGAGTTTGTTACTACTTTTTCTTGACCTTTTTTCTCTAAAGACTCTATTTTTTCAACATGCTGAGTTAAAGAATCAATTTTTTCTAAAATATCTAATTTTTTTATTGATTGCTTATTGTTAAACATATCCTGTGTTATCTGATAGGAGAAATCGATAGCTTGAACAGAGCTCATCATTAATCCTCCAATATTCATCACCCATCCAACAATATTTGCAAGAGTATTTAAAACTCCTAATCCCGCTAAAAAACCCACACCTCCGGCACCCCCGGTCAAAGCAGTTAATGTCATGCCCACTCCCAAAAGACCCATTGTGAGTTCTGTTGATTTATAAAGTGGTTGTTTTTTAACAACTTCTGTTGGTGATGTGTTTTGAGCTTTCAAATGATCTATATCAATAGATATTGCATTAATTTTTTCTAAAAATTCATTTTTTTCATCAGATTGATTAAGAGTGCTTATTTTTTGACGAAGATCCGAAATTTTTTTATCTAAATCATCAAAATAATGCATGTTGAACTCTAATCTTATTGATTCTATAAATATATTTTAGTTCATAAACAAATTATCTTATTAAAAAATAAAAAAATCTTTTAAGGGAAAATATTCATGCCCTTGATTAAAAGGGGGATAAGAGTTTTTAAAAATTATTCATTAGTCATGATTTTTTAAATCTGATAAAAAGGGTGATTCTTATTGAATCATCACAAAAAATTATTTTTTTAAACTAGCTTCTTTTTTTAAAATTTGATTTTCATTCCTTTTAACTAAAAAATCCTCAAGGAAATTTAGAATTTGAGAAAGAGTTTCAGGCTCACCTTTGATAAAAAAATTAGCACCAATTGATTTTAACGTATCAAAAAAATCTAATTGATCTGGACTGCAATCTTTCATAGATGTATGCAAACATAATATAGGTCGATTCTGAAAAGTATCATAAATTCTTTTTAATAAAGAGCCTCCGTCATAAAATGAATGTCCCAATTGATGATCGGAGATAATAATATCAACTGAGAATTCTTTTGCACACTGCAAGCTTCTTAGGTAACCCGCTGCACAAATAATATGCCATTGTTCATTCTCTAATACCAAAAAATCATTGTTATTCCAAGAGCCGTTAAATAAAGCAGATGCATCAGAAACCAGATCAGGAAATATTTTTCTTAAAATTAATTTAATTTGCACCCAAGAATCATCAATTAATAATAGAGTAGGTTTATTGGTAGTATCTGTTTTTTTATTAAAAATCCTCTGATCTTTTCTAAATAAGACAGGTATTACTGGAGGTATACTCAATTTGAACACTGTTCCACTTTGTAAATGCTCGATACTATCAACATCAGCCTCTCCCCCTGCTTGATGCCACCCATGATAAGCTAAGAGCGTGCCCTCTCCCCTTGATGCCTCAATTAACCCATTTGCAGGGGTCGATTGTTTTTTTAAATCTCTTTTAAAAAAAATGTCTCTTTTTTCAGGAGACATACCGTCACCATTATCAATAATCCGACAAACAAAATTATTGTCTTCACAGTTCGTAACAACTCTAATTTCAGTTGCATGAGCTGTAATCGAATTTTTTATTAAATTTTGAATAAAATCCTTCAATAAAGTTATTTTCGCTAATTCTAATAAAACAGAAGAAGCATTTGGTTCAAATAAAAAATCAACATCTTGTGTGGATAATCCTTGAAACATTAATTTTAACTGAGGTAAGTACATCCGAATGACATCATCTATAAAATCAACATTCATATTTGAAACAGAATGTTCATCATTTTCTATTAAATTCTTAAAAGTTGGCCTGCATATTGTTAAACCCTCAGTGGCGAGTTCATTTAAATTCTGCAAAGCTATCTCGAGCCTTTTCACTAAAGGATCATTATCTTTTAGATGATGATGTTCACTTATTTTTGAAACACATCTCGCCATATCTTCTTGCTGATTCAAAATAGCTCTAAAGATACTTCTGAAATTATGGGTTAACATTCCTGCTCGATGAGCCGTGTCATATGATAAAGAATTATCATTAAATTTAATAATAAATTCATATTGATCTAAACTGTAACTCTTTAATTCCATAAATATTTTTACATTGCTAAAACTAGAGTCAGAAAGATTAATTATTTGAATGTACCTATCTTTTAGCATGTTATTAAATAAAGAATTCCAATACCTTGAGTTAGATCCTTCATTTAAAATAGAGGAAAGCATTCTTTGATGTATTTCTCTTTTCTCATGAGGAATTAATAAATCTAGAGGAACTGTTAGTTCTCTCGCAAAGTCCCCTAAAATTTTCTCAACACCATTCCCTTTAAACTTACTTAAAACACATTCCCATGATCCTAATATACGATGACAAGTTAATAACGCTGTAAAATCATCTCCTGCTTCATATTTATTTAGACTTTCAGCGAAATCGTTGCCGAATAAAAAAGATTGATGATCTTTTATTTCTTGAGGTCCTAAATTAGAAGTAACTTTTGAGGTTATTGGGGGCAATCCAGTTATTGAGCTACGCAACATCCTAAAAAACCGAATTAATCCTTTTACTTACACTTATTTTATCTAAGATTTTTTAAATTTTCATTAAAAATAAAAAATTCCTAAATTTAAATAAAGATTAATTTTGAGATAAAAGTCGAAAATTTATATTAATTTTATAGATTTTATAAATAATTAGCTAATTAAACCCTATAAAAATCAGTCTAAATTGACAATCGGCTTTTTATCTGTGAAAATAAACAATATTTTTCATGCATTTAATAGATATTTATTCGGACTTTTTGATCATGCCAAATCTTTTTTACTGGGAAACAATCTTAACTTCTAAAAATTGCCAAGAAATTGAAAACGATGTCCTCCAAGTCATAGACGCAATCAAAGCTGGTCGATATCGCGAAGTTAATTTAAAGCAGTTAAAAGGCTCTAATGGCAGATTACTACGAGCTAAAATCAATAAAAAAGATAGAATTATCTTTTCAGAAACAATGTATCAAGGCAAACCATCTTTATTAATGCTCGACGTGATGAGAGATCATCGTTATGAGCGTCTTTCTTATTTGCATAGTAATTACGTTAATAAATATATTCAAGGAATTGCAATTAGCACTTTGGATTCATTCATTAATGACGACTCATTAGCCTCAGATATTGAAATCGAGGACCCAATTCATTTGACAGGCAGCTTGGAAGAATCTGAATCCTCGGGTATAGCTTGGCGTGCTTGTGTGGATAGAAATGATTATCCTTTAACGTTGACAGAAGAACAACAAGAATTAATCACTTGCTCTCTTCCTGCTTTTGTACAAGGTCTTGCTGGAACTGGTAAAACTTGCAGTGGATTTGCAAGAATGCTTGAAGCTTATGTCTTAGAAATGAATGAAGAACAACCATCAAGCGCATCATGTAAATCAATTGAATCAGAATTACAGATTAAAAATATCGCTTATGTTGCTCCAAATACACAAACACTATTAGCACAAACAATCGAAGAAGAATGGGAAAAAACCACCTCCCAGCTTCCTTGCACAAGAAATATTTCTGCTCATTTTTTAACATTTAACAACTTGTTAATTAACTCTCATATAGTTGAAGAGAAAGACCTTATTGACAAGTCTTATTTCCTAAATTGGCTTCGACGTCAGCAAAAAACAAATTCTTTTTTAACAAAAACTGATTTAAATGCTTATGCCCATGAATTCAGAGTTATTTCAAAATATAAGTCTATTGAAGAGTACAAATCATCTTTAATCTTCTCTTTAGAAGAAAGAACTCTCTTTTTCAATTTATGTCAACAATATATCACCACCCTCTCGGATAGTAATCTTATTGATTTAGAATACATGATCCCTGATATTAAAAGACCTATTTTTGATTTTATTTTAGTTGATGAGGCTCAGAATCTTTCACCAGCTCAATTAGAAACATTAAGAAGACTATCTGCTGATAATATTATGTTTTGTTACGATCTGCGACAACAACATCATGACTTATATCCGCATCTTGAATCAATTTATGAAAAAATGACTCTTGAGAGAAAAAAACCAACTAAAATAACTTTAACTAAAACTCATCGATGCAAAGGTGACGTTGCAAATTTTGCAAATCAAGTTCAAGATTTATCAGATTTTATTGGTGGAAAAAGCTTTTCTAGATTATCATCACTAAGATTAACAGACATTAATGATATCAACAATAATCAAGCTATTGTTCATCTTCTATCTCCTGAAGAATTCAGAGCACAATCTCCACAATCAGCTTTTGCTTCCAATAATTTAGACTGGGCTGTTTTTGTGCCTAGCTCACATCTCGAAGAAGCAAAAAAAATATTTCATACTGAAATGATTTTTGAACCCCAATTTATTGGAGGATTAGAATTTAAACATGTTTTTGGTTATAAAATTTTTGATAATAAATTGCTTAAAAAAATTAATAAAAAAATCCCAGAATCATCAGAAATGAGAAGTTCTAAATTTTTATGTAGCGATTTATCAAGAGATGAGATTATCGAAACCCAAAATATTTTAAACCAACTTTATACAGGGATTACAAGAAGCGAAGGTTCTTTATGCCTTGTTCAAGAAAAACATCCTGTCAAAAACATTCTTAACTGGACATTACCACATCTACAACGATCGTCTCCTTCAATAAGCGCACGATTAGGTGGTGGATTTTTTAGAGAAGATTTTACTCAGGAATCTTCAACTGAAAGACATCTTGAAGTGATTAAAAAACTTATTCAATCACAACATTCTGCTCAGATTGAAAAGGCGGAAAAATTATTTAACTCAAAATTAAAAAAAGAACTTAACCTTTCATTTGAAGAATGGATCTCTACTCAGAAGCAACATTCAGGGATTTCAAAAAAATCAACAGTTATTCTGATCGCAGATCAAGACAACCTGATGACTACCTCAAAATCAGAAATTTCTACTGAAAGCGATCGTTCATCATCCCCTGACGATCTAGCAACTAATTTATTTGAATTATCCTTAAATGAAGGAACTGCAAGTTCAGACTCCCCCTCAAAACTTTCTAAAAACCAGAAAAAAAGAGCGAAAGAAAAAGCAAAGAAACTAGGAGGGGGAATAAATCATTCTTTGATAACTCAAAAAAGCTGTAATCAAAAAGATTTTTTAACCTCTTTGCTTTTATCAAAATTCAGTCGAGATGATTTTTTATTACATATCCACTCAAGTACTCAGCTCGTTTATTTGTTACATCAAAACATCAAAACAAGCACAGAACTTAGTCAGACAATTTTATATTTCTTAAGTGAAAATCCAGAGCAACTTAATATTTTAACAAGCGTCATTGCAAAAGAATCAAAATTATCTATTGATGACTTGAACTTCGAACTATTATTAGGTTCTTATTTTCAAAAGTTTAATACTGAAATTCATACAGTTTATGAAGTGCTTTGTCATTTTTATGATCTTTTTAATACATCATATATACAACCTCCGAGATTAGACACCAACGAATCGTCTCTCGAAGAGATATATTTAACCATTCTTGGGGCTCAATGTTTGGCCGCCATTAGTATTATTCAAGACCACTGTGTTTCTCAAATTTTTTTCTTATCAAAAATAAAAGCTGATTATTCATTTTTAAAAGCATCTCCAAATGATCGTATCGATCCTTCAATTATTAGCTTTATTTCTGGCTTCACTAAAGAGAATCAAGAAACTTACAAGACATACACCGATCTTTATGAAAAAATTATTGCTATAAAACCTTCCGATATATCTGATGAAATGATTGATTCTTTTTCGATTATTTCAAACTTAATCACTCATGAAAACCCGGAAGTTTTTTTGAATTCCTTATCAGAATTGACAAAAAAAACATTTTTTCATGTTGATTTGTTAAAAAAAATAGCAAGAATTAAAACATCTCATGTTCCATTTCTTTCTCGCCTAAGATCAGATGATCAAGGTTTCTGCGATCACGAATTTATGGAAACTAGCTGGTTAAATGGTCTGCTTCTTTATTATGTAAAATTTGGTGAGACTGTCCCGGAACTAATTCCAAGCATGATTTATCACCTATATTCAATTCCCAGAATATTTGCACAAAGCTTTTATGATTGCGTGTCAGACCCAAGTCTTTCTTTATTCAAGAATGAGAAACTCTTCTTTTTCTATCCATCTGAAGATGATTCCCGCGCTTTTTTCAAAGGATCTATTTTAAATTCAAAAATTCTTACTAACGAAAATCATTCGTTAAGATCATTATACAGAGAATCAATCCATGCTTTAAAAGAAAAAAACAAAATAACCACAAAGATTTCAAAAGAAATAAAAAAGCTGGAGATCTTTACAAAAATCACTGAAGCAAATGTTTTTTCAGATTTCTCTGCAGCAGCCCCCACCCGAAACCTCTCTTTTATTGATAATATTATTTTCCCTGACTCAAAAGCCTCTTCAAACATCAAGTCATGCGCTCCTTTGAATGAGCCGACAGATTTAATTTTATCAATGATTGAATTAAATAATATCGAAGACTTTAAAAACTTCTTCTTAACAAAAAAAATTAATATGACCCCATCTTATCCTGGAGATAAAGAAATCAACTATCAGCTTTTAAATATTATTCAATATTTGGCCTTTATAGGAAAAACAGATTTTATTGCTGCGCTTGAAGAAATAATCTCTGAAGAAAAACCCCATCATTTCTTATCCTATTTAAATGCAACAACAACGACTGGTTTATCCCCATTAATTTTAGCGGTTCTGAAAAAAAATGACCAAACAGCAGCTTATCTTATTCGAAAAAATTGTGATATTCCGGAACGTCAAATTCAAACAGACAATTCAAAAAAAGAATCAGTCATGGTTCTGTTAGATTGTGCTCTTCATCTCAACTTACTAGAAACATCCAAACTTCTTTTAGAAAGAGGCGCTTCATCTTGTCATTATGAATCATCCGAAATAAGTTTTGATATAAAATTTAGTGAGAATCATTTTGATGAGTTAACTCTTAATCGAGATCTTTTAATGATAGAAAGTGGCCTTCTTTCAGTCTCTGAAATTAAAGAACTTTGCATTCGAAAAAAATCTCATCTTTTTAAAGCAGAAGAATCTTACGAAAAAGCATCTGAAGAAGCCTTAGAAACAACATCCTCTCCGTTGCTTATAAACCCATCGATATCAGAATTTGTTCAGTATTTTAAAATCAATAATGAATTTCGGAAACATATTAGAACGCTCAATCAATTAAAATGGATTAATGACCGCTCTCCAGATGAAGTGATGGATTATTTAATAACCGCCCTTGAAAAGAAAATAGATATTGAGCTTATTAAAAAAATCCTGATGTCTTATAGAAAAAAATTCAGTTCGCTAGATCTAACTCCGTATGAAGAATCGATGTTCGAAATCTACCAATTGCTTGCAAAAAATAATTACGATCTATTAGAGTCAGTTAAAACAGAGCCCTTTATCGAAACATGTGAAAGAACTTATCAGCGAACTCTTTCTATCTTTTTTCAAATGATTAAGGATTGCTTAGATACAATCAATTCTTCTAAGGAAGAAAAAAATTCTATAGATCGTTCAGAGATTTTTAAACAAATTATAGAAAAACAACTGATTGATATTGAGTCTTTTATTTTAAAATATAAAAAAGAATCTATGCGCACCTTCAGATTTATACAACTCATAACCATATTATCTTACAGTGATAATGATCACTTGTTTTCGAATTATCTATCACACTTCCCAGAATGTAAAAAAATGGATTTTAATGAATCGCTGAATATTCCTTCGATTACTACTAACAAATCAATTACTGATTTGTTAGGTTCTTCTAAAAAATTATCATTTCTAAAATATTTTGATGGATATCGCGCCCCTTGTCTTGAGTCTCGAAATGCTTTGTTATGGACTAACCCAAGGGCTACGAAAAAAGATCCTAAAAGAAGTACGACAAAAACTGTTAAAAAACCAGACTTTATTTAATAAAAAAAGAATGAAGGACTCCCCAAGTCCTTCATTTTAAGAAATCAATAAATATTCTCTTGATATTAAAAAAAATATCTATATAATTTTTCTATTTATTTTAATGAAAAGTTATTATGAATTTCTTATCCCAAATGACAGCAGCTCTCAGTAATTTTTTAAAAAATATTGTCGATAATGTCCCGTCTTTAACATCGACGAAAGATATAGAAAAAGGCGAAACTCAGGAACCTTCTCCAACAAATAGCTGTTCTCATTCAGCAAGTTCTAGCCCATCCTCATCGGAACACGATCCTAGTATATGGAGTATTGATTTATTTAATCAGAAAGAATCTCAAATTTACTCAACTAGTGCAAAACCTCTAGATTTAGAAGCATCTACAAAAAATGATGATAACGATTCAGAAATTGATTTTCACCCACAAAAAATACAGAGCCCCGTTATCAAAAGAAAAGGTTTTTCAAATTAAAATTTAGGACCTCTTTTTTGCAGACTTTGTTCTTGACTATTCGTCGAATTTGAAGTCTGCGAATAAACTAAAGGCTTAATGTAAGTTGCTCCTAGATAAAAACCCAATTGATTCATGCAATAATTTATTGTTTTTACGGCTTTATTTTTGCCGGAATGCCCTAGAAGATTATCAAAAATCCAATCAATCGTCGTATAATTATCCGTTAATTTATCTATTGATTGATTTAATTTATCTATTTTCATAAAAAGATCAGGGTCATCTAAAATAACATTTAGGCTAGGAATGCTTTTTATAGCTTCTGTTATATAGTAAATTTTATATACCTTATTAGGGGCCTTTTCAATTGATTCAAGATAATGGCCAATATTAGGATCTTCAAGGATTTGGAAAAATCCTTCTAGTGTTAAGTTTTTATAAAAATGATTTAAAATATCAATTAAATCTAATGTTAATTTTTTAGAATCTTCGCTAGAAACAGCTCGATCTTCTAAAATAAATTCTGCTGATTTTATTGCTAACTGCTCAAACAAAATATTAATTACTGGAAGAAAATTTTCTTTATCAAGATCTGCATTTAAGATAAATTCTTTAATATTCTTGATGATTTTTTTTTGTAAATTATCCCAAGTTTGATCCTTTAAAGCGATAATAGCATCTTGGCCCAAAAGGTCTTTAAATTTCTCGATATCAGTCAAATGATCTTCTTCATATAATGTAATTAAATCTATAACTTTTTCTAAAATTTTCATTTTACTAGATTCACTCATTTTCAACCATGCTTCTAAAAATGAACGAACCATTTCATTTTCTTGAAATTTTTGAATATACAAAGCTGCAAGATAACTTAAGGTAGCTAACGTTGTCTTTTCATTATCTTTTAAAAAATCAATTATTTTTTTCTTATTCTCTTTTATTTTTTTTATAAAAAAATTAGTTACTGATACTTTTTGAGTTAAAAAAGATTTGATACTTTTCTGAATAAAATCATAAAATCTTATTGGTCCTCTCCCTATTCGGCCCCTCATAATGACGTAATCTCTTGGCTGCGCGGCAACAGAGTAATATCTGATAATAGATTGAGGCAGCCTCTGATATGGTCTTTTAATAAGCAGGGATGGTGATGTCTTTTGAATAAAAGGAATATTAAATAAGACTCTTTTTTCATAGCGCGCTAAATTTATCTGCCTGTCCGTTGCTAAAAACCCCATAGCAAAAAATTGGCTTTGTTTTTTTAAAAAAGCATAAGTTTGAAGAATGATTACTTTTTCAAAGATGTTAGATCTAAACAAGCTAATACCTACTAAATTAACTTACCTATACTTAGATCAAAATCTCATTAAATTTCATAAATTTAACAAAAAAAAATAAAAACTTTATAAAAAAAACAGATGATATACAATTAGTGTAGTCTCATCCTTTTTTTATAAAATGTTTTCAAATAAACTTTTTGCACATCGTGGTTTAAGCTCTTTGTACCCTGAAAATACTTTAATTTCTTTTGAAAAAGCAGTTCTTGCTGGTTATCAATGTATTGAATGCGATGTTTTATTAACAAAAGATATGATTCCAGTTATCTGTCATGATGAAAATTTAAAGAAATTAACAGAACATGATGTGAATCTAATAGATATTACTTTTAATGATTTTAAAAAATTAAAAATAGCTCATACTTTAAGCCGCCAAACCACTGAACCTTGTTCTTTAAATGAATTACTATTATGGAAAAAAAAACACCCATCATTAAAAATTAATCTAGAGTTAAAAACACAGCAAGGCATATTCCCAAAAAATCTGATTCAAATAATCAAACAATCAGACCTAGATTCAAAATCATTTCTTTTTTCGAGCTTTGATGAACAGATTATTTTAGAAATATTAAAAGAATTTCCAAATCATGAACTTTCATTTTTAAGCCACAAATTTACAAAAAATCAGAGAGCATTTTGCTTAGAGCATTCATTATTTTCTATTAATCTAGATATTAATTATATTAATATCCCACTGATAGAAGAACTCTTTTCTTTAAATTTTTCTTTAGGATTATTCACAGTGAATGAGTGGCATAGAATTAATCACTACTTGTCTCAAAAATTCGATCGCATCTTTACAGACCACCCCTCTTCATAAAAAAAAATGAAAATTTGCCGTTAATAAGTAAAGATAAAATAATTTGGTTTAATTCATGCCTAAAAAAGAAGTTCCCGATCTGTCGGATTCTCAAGAAAATAAAAAAGATGATCAAACCTTAGATGACGATAATGTTTTTACAAGAAAAACAATACCGACTATTGCACCACCGAAAGATCGAAGTTTTGATAAGTATAATGAAGAAGGGAAAAGTTCTACTAGAGAATTTATACCTGAAGAAAAAGAAGAGAAATCAAGCAAGACACCTTCACATCCACCTAAAGTCACTATTAAAGATGGAAACAAAGATCAAAACCCTGAGCTTCTTCAGGAAAGGGCCTTAGCTGCAGATCTTGAAAAAAAACTTAATGCATCTCGAGAAGAGCTGAAAATTAAAACAAATATTTTTAATGCGGATTTTAGCCCAGAAGATCATCACTCATCAAACCGTCACGGGCAATCTAAATTAATAGCATCAAACACAATTAAAGGCATTCAAGACAAAGTTTCAACATTAACAGCTGAAAGCAATGATGCTAGCAATAAATTAAGATTAAGACCACCTCCCTCATCTGCACAAAGCAAATAAAGAAGAGTCTTCTTCTTTATTTATTTTTTTTTTGAGTGACCTAATGGTGTCAACATAACAGACGCACCATCAACAAATGTTATTGGCGGTATTTTTAATCTGATTTTTTTTAATTCATCTTGCGGCATCAATACTGGCAGAACACAGATGGTGCCACGATCTAGCTCTTCCGTATTCATCTCTAAAGCCTCAACTGTAGATTTTTTTTGAGTTCGAATATCAATCGGTTCATTTTCAGCTTTTCTTTTACCAAAAGTAGACTCTTCTTCATGCCCCAAAGTACTAAGCTCGTCTTTGCGGGCTTTTCTCAATCGTCTCAAAGGAGCGGATTTTAAGGATGGAGGAATGCTTAAAGGAGCGGGCGGCAATGATTCTTGAAGAGAAGCCGCTGTTATTTTTTGACTCACAACTGAACGCTCTGGAGCGATAGGAGGCCTACTAGATAGACCACCGGTTTGTTGATTTGATTTTATCGCAGAAGCCATGAGTGGATTATTTGATTCAATAGGAGCAATTTTTTGATTAGCTTGATTAATCTCCTGAGTAGAAGCAATCGCTCTAGCTGAACCTTCTATTGAAGACTTAGTATTAATCGATGTGAAAGCAGTTCGAGAAAATGATGAGCCAAATGATGAACCAACTGATGAGCCAACTCTTGATATCGGTTTTGGCCTAAACATCAAAGGATCGATTGATAAACCCACTTCTGATGAAAAAACCTCGGTAGGCTGTTGCTTAACTGAAACACTACCATCTTCATTTTCTTTTGTTGAAATATCTAATGTATTGAAAAAAGAACAAATTTCTTCATCAAAATCACTAGCTTCACTGTCACTACTATCAGCACCTAACTTTACTAAATCAGAAGTCCCATTCTTTTTTACCATGGCTAAAGGGAGTGGATCTTTTTTCGATCTATACATGTATTTATATTACATCCTAAATTTTTTTAAACTCTATTCAACAATAAAATCAGTTAATCGACTTATTATTATTGTTTTTTACATGGAATTATCTCAAATTTATTAATATAATTCAACAAACTAAGATTTATTATTCAATATATTTATCACTTAACTTTTAAAAACTCATAAATTAAGAAATTATTGTTAAAAAATTAATATATCCATCATTAAATAAATTTATTAATTAAGTTTGTTATATATATTTTTTGATATTTCTAGGATTTTTTTTAAAAAATAAATGAATTTATTTATTTACTTGTCTTGTTATGTTAGGATCTAAAAAGTATTTTGGTAATTACTGTATTTTAACGTGCCGAACAATAACTCTTTTACTCAGCTTTCAACTGTGTTTGAAACACTATTCAAGCACCATCCTAGCGAGCATGCTAGAGTTTTAACTGAAAAATACTCTAAATTGATAAAGTTAGATCCTTTTATTCAGGAACATCCGGCTTTTTTGCATATGCAAAAAAGCATCAATGACCCTATTGATATTCATTCTTCTTTTTTACAAGCTCAAAAATTATCAGGCTTAAATTTTTTAGAGCAATACTCTGGTGTATCTGAACGCAATAGTTTTTTAGCAACGATATTGAGTTATGAATGCTACACTCAAAAAATAATGAAATTAAAACTAATTGATATTATCAAAGAAATTGATATTTCAGATACTGCCGAGCAAATACCTAATCACCCTTACTTAATTAATTATATTGGCCGTTTTATTAAAACCACTATTCTAGAAAATAAAGAAGCATCTGCTCTTGAAATAAAATCAACTCCATTTTATAAAGCTGCTGTGAGTTTGATTCAAAATTTACAAGAAAGACCTGAAGAATTCGCTACATTAATAGAACGAATCAATCAAGGGGTTGAAAATCCGATATTTTCTCAAATTATTAAAGTAATTTTCACGAAACAAATACTTTTAGATATTCAATTAAAAATTGCTCCTCACTTAGAATCAATCAGTGCTAACGAACACTTAAGTTTGTTAGTCAATACTTATATTGCATTTCTATCATATACACTGCCTAATACATCTGATGCTGCTAACCAGGCTGAAGGCCATTTCGCCTTAAATCAAATTTTTTATCAAAGTGCGGCTTTCTTACTAAATGATAGCGATCCTGACGTCGCTGCATTTATAAATGAATTATATTTTATTTCTATCGGGCATAATGATTTATCTACAGAGGATTTCAATCCTTCATGTGCAGAAGGCGCTGCTGAAAGATTCTTGCTTTATATGCACCAAAAACAAAAAAGCTTAGAGCAATCTACAGATTATTACCAAAGTTATCGATCAGTCTTTTATTCTTTTTTTCTCGAAGATAATTTAACACCATCTAGATTTATAAATTCCCTTTTAGTTGATGTTTTTACTGAAAAAAAATTAAAATCTTATTATTACCCTTGTGATAACTTAAATATAACTGATGAACAAATAGAATCGATGATTCAGCAAGGATCTCTGGAAGATCCAAATTTATTAGAAGCGTTAACTGAACTTTATCAACCACAATTACATAGTACTCTAGCTTTAATGAGAGCTCATGCCCCTGAACGAGTTGAGAAAACAAAAATTCGAATTATTGCACATAATATTGCAAGCTCTCTTTTAAAAAATTCACCCATTCGATTTCCAGAATCAGCTGCTTTCTCAATCTTTATCGATTTTTTAAAAGCAAATGATCTGATCGTTCAAAAAGAAGTAGAAATTCTTATTAAAAAAGATTTAATATCTTTCGATCACTTTAGAAAAAGAACTGTTGAAAAAAATCATTCTTCTCATTTATACGAATTATTTAAATTAGCAATTTTAGAAAAAAAAATCATTCCCTCTTACTTATTTGATTTTATTTTTTCATGTTTCTTTATTCCCGAACTTGGTTTTTCAAAAAATTCTATCGTTGAATTTTTTTATGGAGACAATCAATGGATTGACTCATTAATTTATAGAATAAATCAATCAGCAGAGATAGCTCGAACTCTTTTACACAGTGATTATAAAAAATATTATTTTGATTTCGAACATATGCAAGATGAATTGCATCTAAATGTGATTAGTCATTGGGAGCCTAATCAAGGGTTATTGAGATTATTAAAACCAATCTCATTATCTGATACTGACGTGCTCAAAATTTTTAATGAATTATCAAAATTACCAGCGAATCGATTAATCTTTAATTTAATAGATTACTTATCCGATGATTTAGCATCTCAATGTTACTTAACATTAAGCAGAATTGATGAGCAACTTATCCAATCAAGATTTATTGAAGATGAAATGACTCTAACGTATATCACGAGAGCTCAAAATACAGGAATGCGAAATTTTATTAAAGCCATTCTATCTACAATAAACAGTATAAATTCTTTAAATACTCATTATCAAAGTCGAGCAGCTATTAGTGATTATACATCATTAATTGAACATTTTATTCGAAACGGTCAAAACACTTCACAATACTTAATCGCAACTTTATCTAATAAATACTTTGATCACACAATACTGATTAATTCTGTTCCTTTAATTGATTATATTTTGAACGAATTAGCTGCCAATAAAATATTCTCTTATGTAAAAGCTTTAAACTTCATCGCTCATAAAAGTGATTTTAATGATTTAGACTTTATAGAAAGAAATCCTTTATTTGTTAATAAATTAAATGCTGTTTTAGAAGCTTCTCGTTGTGATACTCAATTAAGTAATGAAATATTTTCCTTTATTCAAAAAATATTTAAATCAAGCAACATTTCAAAAGTTCTATCTGGTGAAATTCCAATTATTTTTGATCTACTAGAACCTGGCTTTTTTTATAATGAATCATTCTTTGATTTGGCATTAGAACTTATTTCAAAAGAAGAATTTAATGTGCATATGACTCTCACTGGCGAACCAATAAGATCGAGTTCTTCTATTCTAAATCCAGGACCAGTTGATTCCAGGCCTAATTTCTCATTATTGAATTATGGTCTTCTTCGCGTTGAAAATATAGAACATTTAACTCAATTTATTCTAACAATTATCAACCATGCTCGATTTAGAGGATTTTCATCGAAGTGGGATCATCTCGATTCAATCATTATTAAAAATGAAAAAATAAACTTAGATATTCTTGTTCATAGATTTCTATCTAAATTTGAACATCCTCATATGAATAAAGAAATCTTATTTACTAATATATTGAAGGTGTTCAATCATCCCGCAATTAAATCTTTTAAAAATGATCATGATGAATCTATTGAGCATGCTTTACTATCTTCAAAATCATTTGATTTGAAATTGTGTCAAAAATTTTATGAAGATGGCTTGTTCTCCATGAATGTAGCAGATATTCAAAATGACAATTTATTGCACTTTATTATAAAAAAAATAGCATCCTGTAGTTTCACGCAAAACAAATTAATTAATGCATTAAATTTTTTAATACAAAATAATTACTCCTTATTATTTAAGAAGAATGATTTTCATGAAACCCCATTATCATTGATTCTTAGAATCGTGAAAAATGAACAGACCATTTTAGCTTTTATCCTTAAAAGTTATCAAGTTTTAGAGCAATTTCCTTTTGATAAAGAAAATTTCTCAAAAATGATTATTTCTGCTCCTCGAGAAGATGAATTAACATTACTTGAAAAAATAATTCTTTCAAAATATTTTGATTTATCAAACTATGTGTTTTCTGAACTATCTGTTGATGACATGCCTGCTTCCTATAAGCACAAATTAGTTGAGTTAATTTTATCTGGAATCACAACATCTTTACCTGCGTGTAAAAAAATGATTTGCTCAAAATTATTATTACAATTGGGGTACAATGAAGAAGGAGAAGAGTTATCTTTACATTCAAGACCTGATGCAATCGTTCATTCACAGATGAAATTCACTGGCTTCATGCATATGACGGAAACGGTTAGAGAAGAATCGTCCCACATTCAAAGAATACCTCTTATTTCTGGAATCCCCTCCCCTGAGAGGGCAAGAACCCCTGAACGAAGACCTTCTTTGTTATCAAGTGGTGTTAGTCCAAATTCAGCTTTTACTGCTGTTCCAAAAAGAAATCCTTCGAGTGAGAAAAAAAGAGCTTTTTCTGATATATTATCTGTTGCCTTCGAGCGATCTCTTTTATTTGAACAAACTCCAGATGACCTTAGTTCTCCACCTAGGATTAAGACTGAAGAACTTAATACAAAAGAATCAGATGCTCAAGCAGAAAGAAAACATAGCCCTAAGATCCCTTTTCCTTCTTTTTAAATGATTGTGAAAAAAAATAAGACTTAATCTATAATTCTTAAAAAGGCTCTTAAACTTGATGATGCTACCAATATTAACAGTGTTGCTAGTCAATAAAGCTCATCCTTTATCAAAAGAATATGTCCCTGAAGACTTAAGGCCTGTTCATATCCCTTTTGTTTCAACAAATCCTATTGAAAAAACCTTTCTAAGAAATGAAGCTGCACATGCTCTTGAATCTCTATATTTAGATGCATGTCTTCAAGGCTTAACAATTAAAGGGGTGAGTGGATATCGTTCTTACGATAGACAAGCTTTCTTGTATGAAAGCTATTGCTCTCAACTTGGTGAAAAAGAAGCTTTGAGAATTTCAGCTCAACCCGGAATGAGTGAGCATCAAACCGGATTAGCAATTGACCTATCTTGCCACTCTATTAACTATGAATTAAATGAATCTTTTGGAAAAACTAAAGAAGGTCAATGGTTGAGCCATCACTGTTATCAATATGGTTTTATTATTCGATATCCTCAAGGAAAAGAAAATATTACCGGATATGCTTACGAACCTTGGCATTTAAGATATGTTGGTATTGAGCTTGCCAGCGAACTATACCATGGCAATCATACTCTTGAAGAATATTGCATCACTAAAAAACTAAATGTCATTTAAATCAACAAATTCTTTAGAAATTTCATGAAACCTAAGAATTTTACCTTGATGAATATCAAAAAACCATCGATGTATTTTGAGAGAACCGTCATTGATTCTATCTTTAATCCATGGAAAAGTTAAACAATGATCATAAGAAATGCTTAATGCTTTCATTGCATACAAATCTGCGTTTTCAAATTCACAGGCATGATTTTTAATAAGTTCGACCCATTGATGAATAAAATCTGTTTTCTCATTGAGCTGGTTCATTAATGCCAAGATACCCCCACATTGTGAATGTCCCATAATGATTAAATGTTCTATTTTTAAAAATTTGACAGCAAATTCTAAAGCAGCGCTTGTTCCATGATGCTTATCATCTATTTCATAAGGAGGAACAATATTAGCAACATTTCGAATCATAAAAATATCACCAGGATCACACTGTAATAGAACAGCGGGGTCAACTCTAGAATCGCAGCAAGCAATCATCATTATTTTAGGGGATTGTCCTTTTTCAGAAAGCTCACTCATCAAAGAATAATCATCTGTGGCATATTTTATTCTAAAATCTTTATAGCCTGAAAGTAATTTATCAAATATATTTTTATTCATCTGCAAGTTAATTTCCAATAATCTCTTTCCTTTATAAAAGAAAGAGATTATTGATGCAAGAAATTAATATTACTTTTATTTGCGAGATACAGGTGTCAACACACCTGTATTAAGGCGAGAACATATTCTAAATCTGAGAGGGTCTTTTAAAGAACCTAAATGAATAGCATCATCATCTAAATTAGAAAACTCCTCATCATCTGCATCACTAAATGATTGTTCTTCAGCAATAACAGATAAAAATTGAAAGCGCGAATTGAGTTTAGCTTCCTCTGAATCAACATGTCGAAAAGATGAAGATCCATCTTCTTCTGAAAGATGAGCTGTCACTTCTGCGTCCATAAGATCAACATCAATCGCAGCTTTAGCAATTTCTTTATCTGCTAAGATCTCTTGAATAAATTCCTTAAGTTGTCTTTGTAAACTCAAAGAACCAATAACTTCTTCATAAATCTCAGCTAGTTTAGAATGAATTAATTCATTAAATTTAATGACATCTACCGCGAAGAAAGAGTGTTCTTTCAAGCATTCTAGCTTTCTGAACTCTTTTTTCATCTCATAGATACTTTCAGAATTTCTTGTAGATAAACTTTCCTGAAGTCTTTTTAATATAGTTATTTTATTTTCAATAAATTCTAATATTGTTTCATTAATCTCTAATTGATAGTTATTATACAAGTTTACTAATGCTATTGAATTTCTCTCAACAGCCATTTGTACTAATGAATATTCTTTACCTAAAGCTTGGTTTAAACGTTGCATTCCTAGAACAACTGATTCTTCATCACCTATTAATTGCTTAATAAGTGCAAAATTTATTTTATTTTTATGGGCAGTCAAGATAGGCGCACTATTCAATAATTGGTTTGGTCTGTAAGGATCTGCACCTGCATGAATTAATAGTTTTACCATGGGAATAGACCCTTGAGAGATGGCTCTATCTAGCGGGGAAAGTCCGAATCCATCATCAAAATTTACGTCTACACGAGTATTTTTTAAAAGAAGATCTACAGCGGATTCATCTGAATTTAAAATAAAATCCATTAATAATTTTTGAGCATCAATCTCAGATTCAATAATATAATTATTTTGTAATAAATAGACGCCAAAATCTCGATCTTTAGAATCATTTAAAGAATTAAAATCACTTAAATAGATTGTTAAATAATTAATCCCCGGCGCTCCTATTTTTTCATATCCAAAAACAGCACCATGCATCCTTAAAACTTCACAACTTTCTTTTTTTGATCGACCTAATGCTGCATGGAATAAAGCTTCGTTAACCAAAGATTGATATTCTGTCACTGAGCAAACTGATTTTAGCCCTGTTAATAAAGGAGAAAGGAAATCTAAAAGCCCTTCTGATGCTAGATAATTAAGAACTGGATTATAGAATTTACTATTAAGTTTTAACTTGAAAAAATGATTAATGACACTCATAAACATTTGATTAGATCGTAGAGCGTTAAATAAGATATTTTTTGAAAAAATATCTTTTAAACTATTTAACTCTTCTCTTTTTAACCACTCAGTAATCACAGCATGCGCATTATAATCAACAAAATACTCAAATATCTTTTTTAGAGACAATTGAATTAAGACGTCCTGCAATAGAATATTTTGATTTATTTTAATAAGCTCGAAACGATCTAACATTAGATTAATTAAAGGTAACGATTTATTGACAGGATCAAGTACTAATCCTAAAAATCTTTTCTCTTGAGTGGTTTCAGCATTTATCAACAAATACATAAGAAGATTAATGGTTTCATTGCCACTCATTGTTTTAAGTACGCCGTTAATAATTAATTGACCTAATCGCTGATCGCCTCTCGCTAAAGCTGATAAAGCGTAAGTAATTTGATGAGTAGGTTTATTATCGCGTACTAAGGCTACTATATAATTTATTTGATGTTGAATAAAGAATAAATCTTGAGTGCATTTTTTTTCTTTTAGTTTTTCAAAAATACCTAATTTATTTTTAACAATAGAAATTGAAAATTTGAGTTGATTTGTATTTTTAATTTTTTCTTTTAAGTGCTCTGTTAAAACATCATAATTTTCAGTAACGCCTAAATCTGGAGCAAAATAATTAAGCCCATTATCAAAAAAATCTACTGAAAAAGTTAATGACTCAATAGTAATAAGATACTTTCTTCCTGCTTTTAAAAAATTATTCTCTGGCTTCAAAAGCTCTATAATATCATTTAAATTCATTGTTTTTTTCAATGTTAGGTCAATAATAGGATGCCCAGCCAATATGCGTGCAACCTCACCGTACTGATTGACCTTAAAATTTAAACAAAGAGCTTTCAACTCTTTATATTTTAAAAGAAATCTTCCTTCCTCTTCACTAAGCGCATCTTCTGGCGTGTTATTTAAAAATCTTATTAAATCTCTTTTGCTCAAAATGGATTGAAAATTCGATGCTCTGTTCTTTAAATAATCAAGATTTAAAAACCATGAAATAGCTAAAGGGTTAAAGATTTTAACTTCTTGATTACTATTTTGCTCATATGATTGAGAATAGCTTAAGTGATTTAAATATTTTGAAATAACAGATACAGATTTCATAGTTTATCGACCATTAGATTTAAAATTAGGAATTAATTAATTTTATAAAAAACATGCTCTTAGCAAAATTTTTATAATCTTTATACTAACATAATCTTAAAAAAAAATCTGTTTTTTTCAATAAATTATTAATATTTTTGATTATTTTTATAGAAAATATTAATAATCTTAATAAATTTAAAAAAAATTTCTATAAAATTGGATGATTTACACATAATTTGATATACTTCAATTTTTGAATAAATTAAAAATATCAATGTTTTTTAAAGTTTTTTTGGAATTAGCTACACACCCCCTACAAAAAACAACCTGTAGTTACCATTCAAAAAGTAATGAACGTATTTACAAAAAAATAGCTTTAAAATTAGACCAATATTCAAAACAAGATAAAATCATTACTAATGTTAATCATGCCATCCATGGCAATGTAAATTTAAAAAAAATAGCTCCTTACGATCTTTGCTTTCATCCAAAAGGAGTTTGTTTTGGATTATCCCTAACATATATTCAATATGCTTACTACCGATCAAATTTTTTATTTCGATCTGTATTATGGGATATTGAATATGGAAGTATCTGTGAAGATCTAAAAAACACCGAAAAAATGAAATTAATGCTTGATGATTTAGAAAAAAAAGATCAGAAAAAAAATATTATCTATAGCCAAATTAAATCAACATCTTCAAAAATTGGAGAAGTTAATCAATTTATTAATAATGTTTCTCTGCTGCAATTCTCTAAAAAACATATTTCATCAATTCATTCTCAAAATGATGACCTTGTTTATGAGCTTGCTAAACTTAGTCCGCCAATTATTAGCGTTACTTATATGCTCTTAAATTCTGAAATTGAAAAAATATTTAACCCAGCCTCCCGTTCATCTCCTTTTTCCATCGGTGCTTGTTATTTAATTTCCCTACCTAGACATGCCTCAGCTATTTCATTTAGAAATAACTTTGAATTTTATGACCCTAATCATGGACTTTTCCAAGAATTAAAAAATATTATCTTAACGGCAAATTCGTATTATGAATATACAGATCAATATGAAAGAATTCCGATTTCAATTAGTTTAATCAAACCATTAGAATATTCTGGAAATTTAAAAGTCTTTATTGAAAAAATAAAAAATAGTTTTGAAGATTGGCAAAAAAATACGCCTTCTTTTGATCTTGAGCTTCTTCAATATAATGACGATGAGCAATTCTTAAGCGAATCTTCTATTCATAAAAATAATATTAGTTTTGATTATTTAATTTCAAAAAATCCATCGTTTCATATAAAAAGAAGCGTCATTTTCTCATCCATTTCATTAATTCATATTGACAATTTTAAAAAGATTGCTCTTGATTTATTAATTAATGATAAAACTCAGTCTAATTTAAATACTAGTTTAATGGAATTAGCTATTGAAAAAGATAGAGGAGATATTGTTGATTATTTATTAGAAAAAAAAGCAAACATTTTCTTTTCTAATAAAAAAAATCCAACAGCTTTACACTTAGCGATTTCTGAATATCATGATGAAATCACTGAAATTTTATTAATGAAAGCGCCTCGAGATAAAATAGCTTATTCACTAACAATTAGAAACGACCAAGGGGCTAGTATTTTCGATCTTTGCCTAAAAAATCAACGTATTACCTTATTAGATAGATTAAGTAAAATTTACCATGAATATTATCCTGGAAAAAGAATTTTATTTAATAAATCACTGTTAAATAAAAGACTTATTAATTTAATTGATCATTTAAAAAATAATCAAGAAACATCAACTCCTAAAAAAAATTAGGAATATTATCAAAATTTAAAATTTTTCCTTGAAGATTCATTCAAGTAAAGATATTATACGGTAATTTATTATATTCCTTTTAATAACAATGATTTTAAGATTTTTAGCGGCTTATTATTTACTATTTTTGAGCCGATTTTCACCTTCATCCGCATTTGGCTTAAGAAATACAAAAAATGATGTTATTCCTTATCCTGTAACATGTGATTTCAATACATCTGACCCTGTTTGTCATATCGATGGCACAAAATCTCATATTTTAACATCTGATAATGAAGAATTTGATTCACACTATGCAAAATCTATATTAGATACACTTCATAAAAATGATTTAGATTTATTATCTGTTCTTTTAAGTTTAAAAAAAAATAAACAACTTTTATCATTTGCTTTTATTAATGCTATTAATATTAGAAATGAAAAAATAACAAATATGCTTGTTCACAGAACCCTGACAACATCGGATGCCTTATCTTTTTTTCTTGAATTTGCACGACAAGCATCAACCAAAGATTTTTATTTTATTTATAAAATCATTGACTTATGCGAGACGAAATCATTTATTCCTAAGCAAATTTTTATTCTAGCTGAAGCAGGCATGAATGGACATATTGGGATAGTACAAGATTTAGCGAATCTTCCTCTCAACGTATTCACATCATTACCAATCGACCTTTTAATTGAAGCGATTGATTTAAAAGAAGATATTTTAGATTCTTTTATTGATTCCACCGCGAGATTAATTGGGATCCCAGAACACACATTAGGCTCTTTACGAGTTTTTGCTTATCAAGGACATATTAATATATTGAAAGATAAATTAGTAAACTCAACAGCTATTAATGAAAAAATAGTTTCAAGCCGAGACAGTTTAAAAATAAACCTTTTTCATCAATTAGAACTTCTATCAGCAATTCATTTCCGTCATGATTGCGAACAAAAAAATAATTTTTCAAAAAAGATTGTTTAAAAATTTGATCACTAGCACCTATAGACTAAATTTTATAATCAATACTTAACCTGATTTATTTCTCAGATTTCAGTATTGATTATTTAGCTCTATTACTCAAATATAATTAATGACGCCCTCGAAAACTCCTACCGTCTCTAGACTCTCGATTCAGTCCTCGACCATCCTGCCTTTCTTGATGATTACCTTGTCTCCCATCTTGTCTTTCTTGATGATTATCTTGTCTTCCATCTTGTCTTTCTTGGTGATTATCTTGTCTTCCATCTTGTCTTTGCTCATGATTTTCATAACCTTCTTCATAATAATTTTCAGGATATGAATACGGATACGGATATGGGTATGGGTATGGAGCTGGACGTCCAGGTGTTATAATTACCGTTCCTGAAGAACTATTATTATTTTCACTTTCCGTATTAGCCTCAGTTACTGGAATTTCTGACGTATCTTTTTCTTGCTTAAATGTTGAATTATATTCAACAACAATTGGCTTGGTGTTGTAGAATTTTTTCTTACTAAGAGCTCCATAAGCAACAATATAATATTGACCATCTGGTTTAGCACTTATCTGGAGTTGATCTTGATATTCCCCTTTATCATTTGAAGTAAACATATGCCCATCTTGTCGATCTGGCCCTTTTTTACAATTCGGCCCCAATGATAAAGGGCATATTGTCACCAAAGCACGATAATCACTATCTATTCCTTCAACCTTCCAAGCAACATCAATAACATGATCTGGGCCAATTTTTTCTGGGGGGGCTTTTAACCAAGTAACAGATATATCTTTTGCTGCCAAAAAAGATACTGCTATTAAACTAATACTAAATCTAATTAAATACTTCATTTCAGTCTCCTTATAAAAAAGCCCTCAAAAGAGGGCTTAAAAAATAGATTTTTTAATTAATTAAAACTGATAACCAAATTCTAATCTTCCTTGATACTGCTGTTGAGCAAATGAGCGTTGAGCAAGAGCATTCACAATCAGGCCTTGATAAGAACCTACTTGTAGTGCCATTTGCGCGTTAAATCCACCTTCAACAAACTCTTGACCTTCAGTTTTAACCATTCCTTCATAAGATGTAAACTTATAAGTAACATCTGAATTCATTGCTTTGAATTGATGTTGATAACCAATTCCAGCATTAAAGGCAGTCCATCCAAAACCAGTTGTATGAACTCTTGACAAGTCAACTCCTAGTCCTGCTAGTGCTTTCACTCCAAACTTACTCATTACATTTAAGTTCAGATCTTGAGCGCCAGTTTCTTCATAACTTGGATTAACTTGCATTCCTAAATCTGTTGTTAGTCTTGTGCTAACTCTCATTCCTTGAACATCAA
>JACCDO011692965.1_pt1 | contig 37478 bp, 39 predicted proteins | sample 7446101 | NCBI WGS metagenome assembly JACCDO01 (sample SAMN15323440, study PRJNA562643) | freshwater metagenome | isolation source: river surface water | place: USA:Blue River Watershed | collected 2017-08-16 | reverse complement strand
AGACAGCTTGAATCCCTCTTTGAATATCGACGTTTTCATCTTTAAAGGTATCTTTGAGTTCATTGTAGATTTCCATTAAGGTTGCGCCACCACCGGCGACAATACCTTCTAATACGGCTGCCTTGGTTGCATTCAATGCATCTTCAATATGCAGTTTCTTTTCTTTGAGTTCGGTTTCGGTGGTTGCACCAACTTTGATAACGGCAACACCACCAGAAAGTTTTGCTAATCTTTCTTGAAGATTCTTTTTATCGTATTCAGAAGTGGATTTCTTAATGAGGCTTTCTAATTCTTTGATGCGGTTGGCGATGGCAGGATTCTTATGGGATCCACCAACTAATGTCGTGGTGTCTTTCTTAATAATCGCACGACCAATCGTCCCTAAATCATCAATGGAAACTTCAGATAACTTCATCGCTAAGTCTTTGGTCACAAACTTACCTTCTGTGAGAATCGCGATATCTTGGAGTTGATCTTTTTGTGCATCCCCAAAACCTGGAGCCTTGGTAACGACTACATTAAAGGTGCCACGTAATTTGTTGACGATTAAGGTATTGGTGACTTCATTTTCTACATCATCGGCGATGATGAGCAAAGGTTTACCTGCTTTGACCACTTGTTCTAAGACAGGAAGTATATCTTGAACGGTTGCAACCTTTTGATCAGTAACGAGCACGAGTGGGTCTTCTAATTCGACGGTCATCGTTTCGCGATTGGTGACGAAGTATGGAGATAAATAACCCTTATCGTATTGCATCCCTTCGACAACCGAAAGTTCTGTATCAAAACCTTTGGATTCGTCGACATTAATGACACCATTTTGTGAAACTTTTTGCATGGCATCGGCGATGATTTTACCAATTTCAGCACTACCTGCAGAAATCGTTGCAACGTTTTCAATATCAGCACGATTCTTTAAAGGACGTGATTTCTTGAGCAAGCGTTCGGCAACTTCTTTACCTGCTTTTTCAATACCTTGTTTAACAAGAACTGGATTGGCGCCTTTTTCCAAAGCTTTGAATCCTTGATGAATCATCGCTTGTGCTAAGACGGTGGACGTGGTGGTACCATCGCCTGCCATTTCATTGGTGTTGCTTGCAACTTCATAGACGAGCTTAGCACCCATATTTTCAAATGGATCTTTCAGTTCAATTTCTTTAGCGATACTGACACCATCATCGACGATGGAAGGTGAACCATAACCCTTGTCTAAGACCACGTTACGGCCTTTAGGACCAAGCGAAACTTTGACAACATCTGCTAAGGTGTCGACACCTTTTAATACTTTTAATTTAAAATCACGACCAAATAAAATTTGTTTTGCCATAATGACTCCTTTTTATTTTTCTACTTTTGCGAGAATGTTTTCGGCTTTGATGAGTAAATAATCTTTGCCTTCAAGTTTAACGGTGGTGCCGGAATACGTTTGGTAAACCACTTGGTCACCGACCTTGAGTCCTTCAACTTTGGGGCCGACGGCAAGGACCTTACCAAAAGCAGGTTTATCCTTTTCATCCGTGCTGAGAATAATCCCAGACGCCGTTTTCTTTTCTTCTTTTTCTAAGGCTAAGACCACGTATAGTTCTAATGGTTTTAACATAGCCAACCCTCCTTTAGCACTCTTATACTTTAAGTGCCAAATATAATTTACTCGATTACCTTGAAGGTGTCAAGTTATTCACTAACGAATAAATGACATGTAGTTTTTTAGTTCGTCTGTATGGGGGTTTTCTAAAATAGAAACCGGTCCATGTTCAAGGATTTGACCTTGATCCATGAATATCACATAATCCGCAAAATCACGAACAAAGCTTAGAACGTGGGTCACAAAAATAAAGTTTTTGCCACTGCCTCTTAGTTCTTTGACCGCTTGTAAAACTTCAAAAGTTAAGACCGGATCTAAACTCGCGGTTGGTTCATCTAAAAAGACAAGTTCAGGATCAAGAGAGAAGGCTCTCGCAATCGAGGCTCGTTGTGCTTGACCACCCGAAACATTTTTCGGTAACTTATACATTTGATCCTGTAAGCGAACTCTTGTTAAATAATCTTTTGCAATCTCAACAGCTTTTGCTTTTTGATAACCACGTGTTTTTTCGAGGATAATCGAAATATTTCTTTCTAAACTTAAATGCGGAAATAAATTGTGGTTTTGAAAAACAAATCCAATTTGCTTTCGATAGCTTTCATCTTGAACATTTAAATCATCAATTTGAATGGTCCCTTGACTTGGTTTTTCTAATCCGGAGAGTAATCGAAGTAAAGTTGATTTGCCAGAACCGGAAGCCCCAATGATGGCAACGGAACGATATCCATTCAATTCAAAAGAAAGTGTTTTTAACACTTCAACATCATATTGGTGACTGACATTTTGAATATTAATTTTCATGATTGTAATGTCTTTTCTATCCATTTGGTCAATTGGGATAAAGGAATGGTGATGACTAAATACAAAGCCCAAAGTAGGACATATCCTTCCACAAATAAAAAGGTTCTTGATTGGGCAATATTAATGGCATAGTAAAGTTCAGCATAAGCGAGTACATACATCAAAGAACTTCCTTTGACGATGAGTGAAAAGTTATTCATTAACGGAGGCATTAGTACTTTAATCACTTGCGGAATAATGATGTATTGATAACGTTGCCAGCCGGTAAAGCCATACAAATCCATCGCCATATATTGTTCTTTAGGTATGGAAGAAAAGGATGATTGATAAACATTCTTCATGTAAGGAGAGATATAAAGAATCAAACCAAGGATGCCTAAAAACGGACGATTAAAATTACCAAATGCGGGTCCGATGAGGAACGCCATTAAGACAATCATCACCAGAAGTGGTGTACCGTAAATGACTTCGGTAAACACATCTACTAAAGCGCGAAAATATGCGAATTTAGAAATCGACAATAAGTAAAAAATAAATCCTAAGATCAAACTACCTATTAAGGTGATGATGGAAACATACAGTGAGTTTAATAAACCTAGAAAGATTAAACGTCCATAATCTTCAAATAATGGGGCTAATGTAAAGTTAGCGTCTCGAGAATAAATAACAAATAAAATAATCGCTACAAATGTTCCGATTGCTAATGAGTAGTTTAAAAGCTTTTTCATTGACCTTATTCGGCAGTGATATAAAAATCAATACCGTAACGTTCTAATTGAGCAAGAACAACAGCGTCCCAGTTTGCACGAAGTTGATCATACACACCATCTTCATCATTAAACGTGTCGATGAATGCATTGGCTTCTGCTAATAATTCTGTATTACCTTTATTAACGGCCATTCCAATTGGAGAAGACACCCATGGATCCCAGACAATAATCGTATCATCCGGATTAGCCTTGTATGCATTGACAACAGGTGATGCTGACATTAATAAAATATCTGCAGTACCTTGTGCAACGGCTTCAATGGCAGTGGCAAGATCGACATATTCAGTGACCGTTTTACCATAACTCGTTGGAATGGTTGCTGACACTTGTGAGGCAATACCGGCAAACTTAGCAGTTTCGATGTCGAGTAATGCTTCAGTAGTGGAGTCGACCGTTAAGGTATTAGCTTCTGCAAAATCTTTGTTTACTAACGTAATAATCTTAAAGAAGAAATAAGGATCGGTGAAATCCACAACTTCTTGACGGGCTGCAGTAATACTCATACTAGCGATGACAATATCAATTTCGCCTGATTGCAAAGCTGGAATTAATCCACCAAAGTTTGTATTGACGATTTCAGTTGGTCTACCTAAATATTCACCAAAGGCCATTGCAACATCCACGGAAATACCTTCTGGTTCGTTTTCACCTGTGACGGTTTCAAATGGAGGATAACGTAAATCCATTCCTACACGGATTGGATCAGTCGCCGGAATGCAACCTGCGAGAACACCAACGGCAACGAGAGATGAAAGTAAAAGAAACGATTTTTTCATAAAGAACTCCTTTTTATATTTTACTATTTTGCCTTAATTGGCAACACTTAACCAAGTGATATACTCAAAAACTTTTTGGATAAACGTTGCATCAATTCTTTTGATGCAGGATCCTTGATACCCATGATCATCGTTAATAGCATTGCCCGTTCGGCAATTGCACCACTGATTAAGGCATTGCGTTGCCATGCATCCTTTAAATCTTTGCTGTGGAATAACAAATGAACAATGATGGGCACACTTTGATTGATCGCGCATGCCGTACCAGCGTAATCTTTAACGAATGCTGCTGTATCGGTCATCTCTAAAGCTTTTTTGAGTTGGACTGCGAAACGTCGAGGTGCTTTCACCATCGCTTGTTGAATTGCTTGTTGCATCGATGTTTTGTTTAGGCCTTCGATGATCGCGTCAAACATCTCATAACAGTCTTGGTATTCTTCTTTGGTGGTGAATAGTTGGGCAAGGTCCCACGCACGTTGATTAGGTAAACCAAGTTGTTTGGTTGCAATGTAAGGAATAAAACCAATCAAGTGATCATCATCCATTGGAATCGTGGGTAATGATAATTTCATTTTTTGATTAAGCGTATTGATAATGAGTTTATGACCATACGTTTCAATATAACCTGCATAATCACCGCCGGGTCGAATATGCGAATAAATTAATTCACCATACGCTTCTCTTGATAATTTGGGATTGGCTTTTAATGCTTCTGTTAACCAAAACAAGAACATCCCTTGTGAGGTCACATCACCAACTTCGGCGAGTGGATAGGCATAATAAGATGGTTGGGCTTCGTCATACATTTTCTTATCTTGTTTTCGGAAGAATAGACTTTCTTTTTTAGCCAGATTAGCTAAATAGATTGGATTATAAATCCAATGAATGCCTAAAGTCGCGGCGTTGCCTAATAAGGCATGTTCAACAAATTTTTTCATGAAACTTTAATCCTCGTGATATTCATTTTAAATGGATGAAGTTTGTTTAACAAACGATACACAATGATCCAAACAAGAATAGTGGCAGTGTAATTCACGAAGACGATGCCCCACCAAACACCGGTAACACCCAAACTAAGTAATTGACCTAACGCATAAAAAACGATGATTGGTGTGAATTGGCGTAAGACACCAATCATCAAGGCATAATAAGGTTTTTTAATCGCTTGGAGCACACTGCTGGCAATCCCAATCATCGAATAGGAATAGATAGCCAATCCTTCAATGCGTAAGTAATGCGCACCTTCTTGAATCACTTGAGGATCTTGGTTGAAGATTCCAACAAGTTGAGGGGCAAATGGATAGATAATGACCAATCCAACCGTGAGCAAAATCAAAGCATATTTTCCTGCCTGCTTAATCGATTGAAGTATACGTTCCCATTGTTGAGCGCCAAAGTTTTGGCCGACAAGCGCGACGGTGGCAATATTTAATCCAATCGTTGGAAGTAAGGCAATTTGTTCAATTCGAACGGCAACCCCATACCCGGCAATGGTTTCATTCGTACCAAATTGATAGATGAAATATTGGATGATAAAAATACCAATCGAAACGGTCGCGTTATTCAAAGAGACTGGAATGCCTTGTTTGAGTAATTGACGAACCGCGTTCACGGACAAACGACTCTTGATAAATAGAGCCTTGTCATAACCTTGGGACTTAAAGAAGGAAATACCTAAATAAATGGTGCCCATCACTTGAACTAAAACGGTGGCAAGTGCAACACCAGCAGTGCCCATTCTTGGTAAACCAAACCAACCAAAAATAAACATCGGATCTAAAATAAGGTTTAAGAAAAAACCAATGATTAAGAAGTTACGAAAGGGTTTGGTATTGCCTTGTGCAGAAAGAAGGCCATTAAAGGTGAAGTTAAGAATTTGGAATACCGCACCGATAATCACCACATTCATATAAGCTAAACCTTCATTCAAGACGTCACCCGTTCCACCACTTACTTGTAATAACCAGGGGATTGCAAAGGGACTAACGATCAATAGAACCACTGCGATCAAGCATGAAACCAGTAAGGCATTTTTAGCAATTTGATGGTAACCAAGTTGGTCTTTTTTTCCCAAGGCAATCGCTGCTAAAGCTGTCGATCCAGTACCAACACCACTTGCCAGGGCGATGGTGATTAAAAAGATAGGAAATGAAATGGTTAAACCTGCGAGGGCTGAAACCGAAAGTTGACCTGCAAAATAGGTATCAACCACATTGAACAACGTATTAAATAAAAAGCCGATGGAAGCAGGAATAGCGATTTGTCTTAAAGCCTTCTTGATGGAGCCTTCAGTTAGGTTATTTTGTTGCATAGACATAATCATATCACAAGCAGATTTTGTCGTAGTTTTTGCTTTTTTTCACTTATAATATGAATGTATGCTTCATAAATGGATTGCAAAATTAACGTGGATGAAAACGTATCCCATTGAAATCATCATCATAGGATTTTTATTTGTCCTTGCCTTGATGGTGAGATTGTCCCTGATGGATTGGATATCAGGAGACTACACAAGTTTTCTCAGACCTTGGATGCAACAAATCGTCAATGGTGGTGGGTTTGCAAGTCTTGGTAGTAAGATTGGTGACTATACGCCTCCATACATGTACTTATTAACCATCCTTTCATATTTTCCGGATCAAAGTTCAAGTGAACCTTTCTTGAATGGCATTAAATTTATCTCGATTGGTTTTGATGTCTTATTAATGGTTGGCGTGTATTTGAATGCGTCACTTTGGTTAAAGGCATACCACCGATTATTACCAGTGTTAGTTGCCATTGGTAGTTTATTCTTACCAACAGTCTTGATTAATGGATCCTTGTGGGGACAAATTGACGCAAGTTATACAGCCTTTGGTTTGATTGCCCTTTATTACTTACAAAAAGATCAACCTTTCATATCTGCAGTTTGGTTTGGTGTTGCATTTAGTTTTAAACTTCAAGCGATCTTCTTTCTACCTGTTTTTATGCTCTACTTTTGGTATCAATATCGTCAAAAAATTGTCTATGTTTTCATCGTGCCAATCGTTTATTACGTCTTAGCTTTGCCCGCTTTGATCGCAGGTAGAAGTTTTACCGATATTACCACTATCTATCTTTTACAAACGCAAACCTATCCACTCTTAACGTTGAATATGCCGAACATGTATCAATGGTTTCCGAATCAACGGTATGAAGATTTAAGTTTATTTGCCATCGGTTTATTTACTGCATTGATGGCCATTCAGTGGTTAGCGATGTTAATGCAAAAGATCACTCTCAAGAAAGAACACATTCTCCTATTTACCTACTGGAGTATCTTGATGGCGAATTTTTTCTTACCTGCCATGCATGAACGTTATTTGTTTGCTGCAGACGTGATCGTCATTCTTCTCGTTCTCCAATATGGCAAGAAGTATTTCATGGTGTTATTAACACAACTTATTTCTTTACTTGCCTATGCCCCTTTTATTTTTAACCAAACCCCCATTCCTCACGATGAAGTGGCTGTTGGATTTCTTGTGACTCTCATCCTTGCTACGTATTGGTTATGGTCATCCTTAAAGCAACCATTCCTAAAAAAGGAGATATAACATGGAAAAAGAAGAATTAAGAAAGACGCTGGAGTTAATTGCCTTAAAAGGTGATTTGAATGCTCGCCTTAATCAATATGGTCTTGAAGTCGATGAAGATATGGCATCGTTTAAACTCATTTCAGAAAAGTTTGAAGGAAAGATTGTTCAAGATACGATTCGGGATTTAGAAGAAGAAACCAGATATACCCCACTCAATCGAAAAGTTACCGTGGAAGTTCAGGCGGGTAACTTTGAGGTTCATTTACCAATCATTATTGATGAGATTCAAGATGAACTCGTTCCGATTATTTATTACATCAAAAAGGATATTCAACGACTCACCACCATTGGTGGCATTTTACTTGCCATCGGTAACTTTGTCCTGATTTTTGGTGGTTTACTGTCTGAGACCGTTTTCTTTAATTCGTTCTCCTCAGAAGTGTATGCGATTTTAAGTTGGATTTTTATTTGGACAGGCGTGGAACGCTTACTCTTTGATCGTCGAGCTTTACAATATCGCATCAAACTCCTAAAACGTTTATTCCATGCAAAATATATTCTCGTCAGAATGACGATTAAAAAAGGTGCTTCTAAGGAAACATCAGTTGATTAGAAATTAACATTTTACTAATACTATTATGCTAAAATAAGTAGAAATCTAAGGAGATTAGATATGAAGAGATTAACTTTAAAAGTACTACTCATCGCATCAGTTGCATTTATATTCATTCTTGGTTTAGTCTATAGTTTTTTAAATGAATGGAATGTTTCAACCCTAACATATCAATTTGTTCTATTGTCAGAAATGTATGTCGCTTATATGGTAACGTTTATCTCAACACTATCCTTTGAGGGAACCACTAGCCTTATCATTTTGTCGGGTACAGCATTTGCAATATTGATTGGTTTTGTTGCCTTCATTCGTGGATTTATTGTCCGTAGACCATTGTCTGGGTTAATGGCTTTTCTTGCGATTAATGCCTTTTTTGCAATCGGTGTTAGTTTAATTATCGTCAATCCAGATTTACCGAATGGCCGATTTATATATCTTTTAATCAATGGATTATCATCTAACTTCATTTATACGCTTTTTTTGGGTGGAATGTTAGGGTTTATTTTACTCTCTCTTTTAATGATCTTTTTACTAGGCATCACCACTAAAGCAAAAGTGGCAAAGAAAGTTTCCACTGTTAAATTAACCCCCACCATTAACCAACCATTACCTGTTCAACCAACCCTACAAACTGCACCAGTTACACCTACTCCAAATCAACCAGCAACGGGTGATAACTTATCTGAATTAGTCAAAGTTGTCATGCAAGAAGAACTTAACATGATGCGAAATACGCAACAAATTTATCCTGTACCGAACATGAATGTTGCACCCAACCCCTATGCTTCATCCATCGATCTCAATTTAGTCCGTAGAATCGTAATTGAAGAACTCGCAAAATTCCAAGGTCAATATATTTCTAGAGCAGAAGCTCAAGCGTTAATCGCTCAAGAAATTGCGATGATTAAATCACAGCTTCGAATCAAGTAACCGTTAAACGTCTAAGATTAATTGATCACCATCAATCACGACCTTATGGGTCGTGATTTTTTCTGGGCCAAAGTCAAAATAAATCATTTTACTAACTTCATCGATCTCTCCAGAGACAAGATTAAATTTTGCTTGATGGAGAGGACACGTAATGGTGTCACCTGCTAATTTTCCTTGAAATAGAGAAGCCTCTTGATGAGGACATTGATCGGGAATCGCATAAACATGGTTCCCAACTAAGGCAATTAAATAGGGGTGATCACTTAAAATCACACGCCATTTTTTATCTTGTTTTAATTTTGCAAAAGAACCCAACTTATATTGCATAGACTCACCATAAGTGAAATTACCAAGGGTTGTCAAATAAAAAACATCCATTATGGGGGATAATGGATGTTCTGTATTGGCATACGCCATCACAGCAATGTGGGGGAATCACGATTAGATTAATAATCTTTTCGCGCTTTTATTTTATAATAGCAATATGTTAATGTCAAAATATAAACTAACTATTGCAACCTTAAAAGACATCCCTTGGATTATGCAAGCGATTGAATTATGTAGACCGATTCTTGCCGCTCAACAATCCGATCAATGGCAAGGCAAAGAACCCTCATTAAAAACGATTCAAACTGATATTCAACATCAGCAATTTTATCTTCTATCGGATGATCGTCAATGGATTGGTGGTGCAGCCTTGTTATCCAAGGATGATGCGTATAATCATATGCTTTTTGGAACATGGTTAAATCAAGATCCTTATATTGTGATTCATCGTTTCTTTGTCCATCCAAAATTTCATGGACAAAAATTAGGCAAAGTTTTATTAACAACCATTGAAGATTTGGTCTGGAATAAAGGCATCCTTAACATTCGTCTTGATACCCATGAAAAGAATGCACCGATGAGAGGATTATTAAAATCAATGTCATATCTAGAAGTTGGTCGAGTCAATTTACCCCAAGCAGGTGAACGTTTGGTTTATCATAAAGTACGAGGAAAGCAAAAATGAATTTAAAAGATAAAGTTGTCATTGTCACTGGCGGAAATTCCGGCATTGGTTATTTCGCGATTGAACGATTTTTAAAAGAAGGGGCGAGTGTGGTGATGGCATCGCGATCAAAAGCAAGAGCAGAAGAAGCGATTCAAAAACTTAATACTTTGAAATTACCTGGAAAAGTTGAATTTATCGCCCTCGATTTAATGACACTCGCTTCCGTTAAAAATTTTGTTACCCAATTTAAAAAACAATATCAACGCCTTGATTTGCTCGTCAATAACGCTGGCATTATGTTTGGAGAATACAAGGTTACAGAAGATGGATTTGAATCACAAATGGCCACCAACCACTTTGGTCATTTTGCATTAACGGGTCAATTACTACCGATGTTAATTGCCAATCAAGGTAGAATCGTCAATGTTTCGAGTATTGCGCATCGCCGTGGCGAGATCGATTTTGATAATTTGCAATTTCAAAAACCAAAAACCTATTCTCCATGGGGAGCTTACAGTCGTTCAAAGCTTGCCAATCTTTTATTTACCTATGAACTTGATCGCCGCTTAAAAAAAGCCAAGTTACGCGTGAAAGTATTAGCCGCCCATCCAGGTGTTTCTAAAACAAACTTACTATTTAAAAATACGAAAACTCAACCACTTTATAATTTGATGAAATATTTAATTCCACTTCAATCTGCAAAGCGCGGTGCCATTCCCACGATTGAGGCTTCCTTGAATGCTGATTGCAAAGGTGGAGAATATTTTGGTCCAAGTGGTTGGTTTGAAATGGGTGGTAAAAAAGCTAAACTCGTTCGCTCTATTCCGTTAAGTCATGATACTAAACTTGCAAAAAAGTTTTTTGATGTTTCAGAATCTTTAACCGGCGTAAATTATTTATTTAAATCGTAACGTTATTTTGTTTTATTTTTTTTAATTTGTCTTACAATATTGGTGATGGAAAAAAAATTTAATCACCGCATCTTTATCATCGGCTTTGGTAGCGTTGCTCAATGCACATTACCGATTCTTTTTAAACATATTAATGTACCTTATGATCACGTCACCGTGATGGATTTTGAAGATAAACAAGCATCACTCCAACCTTGGATTGATCGTGGTGTTCACTATGTTCGAGAAAAGATTAGTCAAACGAAAATGGCTTCTCAACTTTCAAAATATGTTCAAGCAAAAGATTTGATTATTGATTTAGCATGGAATATTGGCGCAGAAGATCTGATTCAATGGTGCCATGAACACGACGTCAATTACATCAATACCTCAATTGAATTGTGGGATCCTTATACGCATAGTCATGAAAAGCATCCGACAGAAAAAACGTTGTATTATCGCCACATGCGTTTGAGAAACATGATGAAATCTTGGACCAAAAAAGGACCAACGATGATCACCGAACATGGCGCAAATCCAGGGTTAATTTCTTCACTCATTAAACAAGGTCTGATTGATATTGCTCAAAAAATGATCAAGGATAACAAGGTCGTTCATGAAGATAAAGTGATGCTTGAAAGTTTGATTGCCCAACACAAATTCAATGAGATTGCTCATCGCATTGGTGTGAAAGTGATTCACATCTCCGAACGCGATACTCAAATTTCAAATCAACCCAAACAAGTGGATGAATTCGTCAACACCTGGTCCGTTGAAGGCTTTAGAGAAGAAGGAACCACCACTGCAGAAATGGGATGGGGCACGCATGAAAAGCAACTTCCCGATTTAGCCTTTCAACATGCAGACGGACCCAAAAATCAAATTTGTCTTGCTCGCATGGGAATGAATACATGGGTGTCAACCTTTGTTCCACATTATGAAATTAGAGGGATGGTTGTCCGTCATGGTGAAGCTTTTACCTTATCCGATTATTTAACGGTATGGGATGCGAAGAATAAAAAAGCAATCTATCGTCCAACGGTTCATTATGCTTATTGCCCAAGTGATGCTGCAATTGCATCATTAAATGAATTACGTGGTAATAACTATAAGTTACAAACAAAAACCAGAATCATGAATGACGACATTATGTATGGTGAAGATATACTCGGTGCGTTGATCATGGGTCACCCTTATCAATCTTGGTGGATTGGTTCTATTCTTTCCATTCAACAAGCAAGATCCTTGGTGCCACATCAAAATGCTACAACCGTTCAAGTTGCAATTAGTGTGGTCGCAGCGATTTTATGGATGATCGATCATCCTCAAGAAGGCTATCTAAATCCAGAAGCTTTACCCCATGAATACATTATCAAAGTTGCCAAGCCTTACTTGGGCACGTTTATTTCACAACCCTTTGATTGGCACCCATTAAAAAATTACTACAATGAATTTAAAGGATATAATCGTCCCCGTATTGATCCAAATGATGTCTGGCAATTCACCAACTTCTTAATCACCGACTTCGATTGATGAAATAAAAAACCCAAGCATCGCTTGGGTTTTATCTTTGCTTATTTTATCTTTGCTTTTTTGATGTCTTCTAAGGTTGGAAAGGATTCAATCGCGCCTGATTTGGTGCACGATAATGCAGCCACTTCATTTGCAAAGGTTCCAAAGTCCTTCATTTTTAAGGCACTAGATGCAAGTTTTGCTTTTGGTAAGCCTGCTTGAAGAATCTTTGCGAGGAATGAACCAATTAATGCATCGCCTGCACCGGTGGTATCCACGACTTTTATCTTGGAACCTTTGATAAGAATAGGTTTTTGTTTTGCTTGATATAAGGCTAAACCTTGTTCGCCTTTAGAAAGAATTAACCAGGTTACTTTTGCTTGGAATACTTTTTCAATCGCCGCTTCCAGAGTCATATCTGGGAAGATAAAGTTTAATTCTTCCTCGGTGACTTTTAGTAAATCAACACCGACGATGAATTCTTTGACGGTTTCACGAAGGGCGATGGGACTTGGCCATAAATTGAAGCGAAGATTCGGATCAAAAGAAATGATTAAACCATTTTTCCTTGCCATATCCAATGCAAATTCATGAGCTTTTCTGGATAAAGATGGAACGAGATTTACACTGCCAAAATGGAGAATATCATTCGCCTCAAATAAACTAGGATCAATTTCTTCCTTCATTAAAAATAAATCCGCTGCATTACGGCGATCAAACGTAAAGGTTCGTTGACCTTTTTTATCGACTTGGACTTTTGCGATTGTTGTATCATGGGCATCTGTGACTTTGACTTGTGAAACATCAACGCCTTTGGCTTGTAAGGTTTGTAAAATCAGTTTACCTTCTTCGTCATCACCAATTTTAGAGATTAATAAACTCTTTTGGCCTAAATTGGCGACCATACTTGCTACATTTGCCGGTGCGCCACCTGCAAATTTTCCAATTAACTTGACGCCTTGTTTGACTTGGTCAATTAAGGCTTCACCGATACTAATGAGTTTTGGCATGTTGGTCTAAGACCTCCTGATAATAGTCTTCCCATTTTTTAAGAATGGCAGCACGTTGATAATGTTCTCTAAGCCATTTTGGATGAACCAAAGCTTGTTGATAAACCTGATCATCTTCACTGAGTTGCTTCATTATTTTAACAAATCCATCGATGGAGTGGGCAGATAAATATTGAGAATGGAAAACGGGTTGATAAAGTTCGAGATCACGAAGTAAAATTGGTTTGTTACAAACGGCAGCTTCCAGAACACTCATTGGCATCAGTTCATCATAGGATGGTAAGAAAAATAGATCGCAGGCATGATACAGTTCTTTCATTCTTTCCCGTGGGATAATCCCTATAAATCGAACATTTGCAGGCGGATTTTCCATAACATTTTTGAGTTCTTCATATCCAGCGGTTAACCCTTTAAACGAGAAACCTCCAGCCCACACAAAATCAAGTTGAGGAAGACGCTTAGCAGTTTCAACAAAATCCATCACACCTTTGCGATGTTGAACTTGACCCACACCTAAGACAGTAAAGCGTTTAAATTGCCATGCTTTTCTGACTTTGGCCACGGAATCGGTAATCGTAAATTTCTTTTCATCAACAAAGTTAGGGATAAAGGTAATCCGTTCCCTTTTAATACCCATTTTAACGAGCGGTTCAATAAAAATAGGGTTCACTACCACGAGATAACTTGCCGTTTTATAAAACATCTTGATATACCACTTTAAGATACCAAAGAAAATTTTAGGTAATTTAATCGAGGTTGCTAACGTAGAGGGTAAAAAATGCACATAGACCACTTTAGGAATGCCAATAAATAGCATCGCAATCCAATAACGAAAATTAACGGTATGGATATGGATAAGATCGAGTTTACCCGTTCCTTTTAAGACAACGTTGAGTTTCTTGGATTGCTGAATTAAATTAAGTTGTTCGATATAGGCTGCACCAACGCCTTGTCCAGGAACTGAAGTTGCCTTTGAAAAGACGCCAACAGAAATAATCTTATTCTTTTTCACAAATGACATTATAAAGGAAATAATTTAGAATACGTTTAAAATCAAACGAAACTAGAGACTTGTGAAGTTATTGATTAAAAGTGGCGCAATTGTTCTTAGATAAACATATTTTACATTTTTCTTAATTCTCGAAAATGAAATTGATATAATACTTTTGGAAAAAGGAGTTAATGTATGAAAAATTTACTTTATTTTCAATCCGGTGGTCCCACATCTGTTATCAATACCTCATTATATGGAGTCATTAAAGAAGCAAAAAAGCATCCTGAAATTGGTGGAATCTATGCTTCACTTTATGGTATCGAAGGTGTTTTAAATGACAATTTAATCGATTTAAGAGCAGAATCCGAAGAAACCGTTGAGCTTTTACCCCAAACCCCTGGTGCGATTTTAGGTACCGCTCGTTATAAATTAAGCAGTGATGTGAATCACCCTGATTATCAAAAAATCCTAGCAACTTTAAAAAAATATAATATTGGTTACTTACTCGTCAACGGCGGAAATGACTCGATGGATACCTGCCATAAGTTATCGAAGTTAATGAAAGAAGTCGGTTATGATTGCAACGTCATCGGCATCCCAAAGACCATTGATAACGATTTAGCGAACACCGATCACTGTTTAGGATTTCCTTCTGCTGCCAAATTTGTTTTACAAACATTACAAGATGTGGCGATTGATAACCTTGTTTATAACAAAGGTAAGGTTGCCATTGTCGAAGTGATGGGTCGTAACGCTGGATGGTTAACTGCCGTTGCAGCATTACTTGAAGGTGACGTCAAAGCAGATCGCATTTACTTACCAGAAGATACGTTTAACTTAGAGACGTTCTTAGCAGAAGTGAAACAAGTTTATGAACAAAAGAAAAAAGCTTTGTTCGTGATTTCAGAAGGTATCCTTTCACAAATGCCTCACCAAGGTAAGGAAGTGGATGGCTTTGGCCACGTGCAAATGGGTGGCGTCGCCTATCAATTAGCGCAAATCGTCAAAGAACGTTTTGGTTATAGTACACGTCCCATTGAATTTTCATTAATGCAACGTGCTGCTGCGCAATACATCACCTTAGTCGATTCCAAAGAAGCAATTAAAGTATCTTCCATTGCCGTGAAAAAAGCTGTTAAAGGAAAAACCGACTCCATGGTGGTCATTTCCCGTAAGAGTGATGAACCCTATAAAGTAAGTTTTAAACTACAAAAATTAAATAAAATCGCCAACGTTGAAAAGAAACTCTCTCCAGAATGGGTGATGGATGTTCATGGTTCAGGAACCTTAATGAAACGTTATGTTCGTCCATTATTAAAGGGTAGTCCTAAGTTTGTTTATGAAAATGGCGTCATTAAACGCGCGATCTTAAAGAAAGCAAAAGTAAAATAGGTCATCATATTCAACCGAGGTCAACAACCTCGGTTTTTTATTTGTATAATAGAATTAATGTCCTCAACTCAACTCATCCCGCTATCTCGCATCCATTATTATCGAGCATTTTTGAAAAGCTCAATCCATGTTTTATTATGGAAATTATTTCGCATCAAGCCTCCCACCAATCGGTTTTTAAGCTATCAACGTATCAACTTAGAAAAAGGTAATCAGGTTTTAAAGACCATGATTGAAAAGGGTGAACCCTTCGCCGCCGTACGTATTGGTGCAGTTGAAATGGGTGCGATTCACAATTATGAAAAAATGCTGCTTGGACTGAAAAAAACATTTAAACCCATCGTTCGTTGGAGTATGAAAAATAATGCCGGATTTTTCCCCACGGATGACAAATCTCTAACTTATTACGCGAAACATTTTATGAAGGAAGCTAAAAAAACCGATGTCTTTGGTGTCTCTGGCATTCATATGGAATCGTATATGTATCAACGATATTTTCAATCTCCAGACGTGATTCAATATGAATCATTTGAACCCTTAAGAGGAAATTGGATTCAAAGCTTAGAAGGTAAACGCGTTCTGGTTGTCTCCCCTTTTGCAAAAGATATCGAGCGGCAATACAAACGAAAAGATAAACTATTTCCCAAGGGTGTGATTCCCCATTTTGAATTAATCACCGTGAAGGCAGTTCAAACCATTGGTGATCAAATCGATGAACGTTATGCAAATTGGTTTGAAGCATTGGATGCGATGAAGGTTGAAATTATGAAACATGATTTTGATATTGCCCTGATTGGTGCGGGAGCTTATGGATCACATTTATGCTGGTTTGTAAAAACGATGGGTCGCCAAGCGATTCAAACAGGTGGGGCAACACAAACAATGTTTGGTATGATGGGAAGACGATGGGAAAAACGTATTCACGTTAATCGTTATCTTAACGATGCATGGATTCGTCCCAGTGAAAAGCCACGAGGGGCAGAAAAGGTGGAACATGGCGCGTACTGGTAAAACAGACTTGATCCAATTCGATTGGCAAAAGCTTTTTCCACTTTTACTCACACAAATGTTAGTCCTGGTGGGGTTTCAATTTTTAGGTATTCCCTCAGTCTATTTATTAATAGGACTTGTAGCGGGGTTGTTTTTATTTATTTTTAATTACCGGCAATTATCTGATAATCAACGAACCGACCTTGGTTTAATGCTGACGAGTATGACCATTTTTACTTTGTTTATGGGCATTTCACCTCTTTATTTGGAATCTGGAACGTGGTTAAGAAATGGATTACTTTCGATAGGGTTTTCAGGAGTTTACTTACTAGGTTTTTTTGCGGTTAAGTATTATCGATTTAGCTATGCTTCGATATTCAAACCAATCCTGATTGGTTTAGCTGCATTCGTTGCTATGAATCTTCTTTATACACTGTATCGATATTTACCGTTCTATCGATTTTTGTTTGCCGGGCAAGTGATTTATGTTGATGGTGAAGTTTATGTTGTTAGTGAAGAAGTGAAATGGCTGATTGGTCTTCAATTTGTAGAGTTCAATGTTGCATACATGGAATTTTATTTGACCTTATTATGTATGCCTTTGCTAGCGCACGCGAAATTACTTTTGAAACCAAGAGATATTTTAAAACAATGGAAAACCCATCTTTGGTGGATTTTTCCTTCAACGGTTGCCGTTCTTGGTATTGTTTTATTACCGACCTTTACACCCCTGATTGTTTCGATTTTGATTGGGTTTGCATGGTGGATCATCGTGAACTTGCCAACTTGGTGGAAACAAAGACCGACACTTGTTCGACCAATCCTGTATGGTGGTCTAGCGTTTCTTAGTTTGATGGTGTTGCTATTCTTTATCGATGCATTTGATATCTTCGGCTTAGGGACCTTGGTTAAACAATTTGGTCCTCTTGAACGAATCTTAGATTTTCCCATCATTGAAGGTTATCAAATTGTCTTAAGAAGTATGTTTGATAATCCCTTTGGCGGCTTTGCACCGATCATTATCAATGGACAATATCAAACCACCACCTATTCGATGATCTTTGACACCTTACATCAAGGTGGAATCTTTGCCTTGGTAGGATTGATCTTAATTGGAACATTTTACCTGAATCAACTGATAGAATTCAGTCAAAACAAACAAGTCGACCATGCTTTAAAAATGACGATGGTTTTATTGATTGTCGCCTTTATCCTTTATCAAACCTTTAGTACCCAACTTTATCCGTGGGTCAGAGAACTTGAACGTGGAACGCCGCGACTCATGTTTGATGAACCGCTTTGGATAGTGATGTTTTTCTTCATGGGAACGATGATGATTGATCCCTTTGTTGGTTTCTTAAAAATCGAGAAAAAAACAAAGGTTGAAAAAGAAACAACCATAAAAGAAGAATTGAAAGCTCCGATTAAAAAGTTGAAGAAGGGAACAGTACTTCGTAAAGGAAAATCCCGGTCAATGTTTCAAGATCGTTGGAAGGTATTGGACTAACAATCGAGTAGCGAAATCCAAAACCAATCGTTCCTTCTAAGGTATTCGCTGGTAAGGTGATTTGATAATATCCTGGATAAAAGGTCGCCACTAAATCAGTGATTTCTATATTCAATTCAATCGCAATAATGCCGTTTTCTGTTGATTTAAATAAGGTGAATTGAACATTCAAGTCACGAATATGTTCGGCTCCAGCATCTGTATCTGCACCGGCTTTCATAAATAAGCCAATGGTTTGATCATCTGAACTTTGTAATGGAGAAGGAAAAACAAAACCCATACCAGAAGGACGAAGTTGAAGTCTAGATTTTGATAAACGTTGAGCATCCGTACAATAAAGAATGCCATCAAATAACTTTGATTCAATCCCATAATCAACAGCAGGTAAGGCTAGACTTAATTTTTGATTGAGGGCGAATTGATCGCCGTTAGGATCATCGTTTGTCGTGGGAATGGTTTGATTCACTTGGTTTGCATTGAAGGAATAGGTCGCTTGAATTTCTTCAATCTGATTCGCTGAAAATGTACCGGTTAACACTTCATCGACGTAAAAATTATTTTCAAAAATATTGGTGTGATAAAGGTTGCGATCGTACACTGCAGCGACATCAGCACCACACGCGGTTAAAACAACACTAGATGCCATCAATGGCAAGAGTCTATTGAATGATTTCTTCATCAAGGGTTAACCATCCTCCCATCAACGTATCAATTGTATGATCTGCTAGTTTCAATGTACCTTTTGCAGGGGTAAAGGTCAACTCAGAAAAATATATTTTTCCGTCGATATTGTAAAGATCAACACGGACAAAAGGATATGGTGCTGCTAATTTTTCTGCTAATTGCAGCATCGCTTGAAATTGGGGAGGTTCAATGATGGGATAATCAGCACTACGCCATCCATTAAATTGGGCTCCTGGAAACGGCGTCCAATTGGAGAGTAAATGGGTGTAGCGAATGTCTGCACCACGTCCGGTCACCACATAAAGGTACTTCGCTTGACCATGGAACACATGAATTTTATATTCAATCGGCAGGCTCGTTTGAACGCCTAAATATTTCTCAATGATAAGTTTCCTAGGAATAGGGGAATAATGTCTTTCTAAGGTTTTCAATCCATAATCGGTTTTCAGCCAACGTTTGAATTGTCTTTTGAGTTGCTCATAATTTGCATTTTTTTTATCCAAGATAATCCGATTAAAACCTGAAGCATGACTGCACTTGAGGACAAATTGTTTTGGCAATCGTTTCCAAGGAATATCTTCAAAACGATCATAGACACCATAGGTTGGAATTAAATAAGTTTTTAATCCTTTTTCTTTGAGCATTTCTCTCACGGCAACTCGATCACTTCCTCGGATGACCAATGGATCTCTAGGGAAGACAAAATGCCGTAAAATTTGTAATTTTTCTGTGTAAGTGGTTGGGGTTTGTAGGTTTAATGGCTTACCCGTGATGTAGCGATATTGCCATTTTAAATAGGTCGTAGGTAAAAAACGAATCATCCACCAGCGAAGGGGGTTAAAGAAGAACCGTAAGGTTTTGGGTAGTGCACGTTTGGTCGTCATTAACTCTATTATACCGAATCGTTTATAATGGCGTTAAGATGAGAATTTTAGTTGTCACCCAATATTACTATCCAGAAAGCTTTGCCATCACCAATATATGTGAAGGTTTGGTCAAATTAGGGCATCATGTCCAAGTTTTAACGAGTAAACCACAATATGGTTTTGGCGAAGTCCCCAAAGATTATCAAAAAATCACCGATGAAATCATCAGTGGGGTCAATATCCACCGGGTCCATACTTTTGCAAGAAAACGTTCAAAATTAAGCGTTTTAAGGAATTATGCTACTTTTTATCAAGCCGCGATGCAAGATATTGATGGTCTTCCAGGTCGTTATGATGTGGTGATGTCGGTATCGTTATCACCTTTGATGTCGATTGCTCCTGCGATTCGATATGCAAGAAAGCACCACATTCCTCACTTACTTTATGCTGTAGATGTTTGGCCAGAATCCTTACTCGTCACCCCCATCTTGAGTCCAAAGGGAATCCTGTATGGATGGTTAAAGCGATGGAGTCTTGCCCTTTATCATCAAGTTCATCGAATTGTGGTTGGTTCACCAAGTTATCTCGGTCACTTTATTCCGATGGTTGGCAAAGAGAAAGTTGCACCAAAAGCACTTGTTCAACCTGCACTGATTGAAACGATCGGAAATGAAAAAATAGACTATGGTCAGGGGTTTCATCTTGTTTATGCCGGTAACGTTGGGACGATTCAACAACTGCTCCCGTTGGTCCAAGCTTGGAAACGAACCGGACCTCAAGATCATCTTCATATCATTGGTGAAGGTCGCCAACTTCAAGTCTTAAAAAACTTAGTCAAATCACTTCAATTACAAACGCGTATTCATTTTTATGCGCATCAAACACCTGAAAATCTTGGTAAATTTTTAATTGATGCAGATGCATTTTATGTAGGTTTACAAACCCCAGGTATTGTTGGTAAAACCATTCCTCATAAATTAATTCAATATCTCCCCTTTGGTCAACCGATTATTGGTTACTTGCAAGGAGATGGTTTATCGATTCTTAAACAATTCAAACCCAATTTTATTCTTCAACCGAAATTTGCAAATTTAACCAGCATCATTAAAAAAATTAAACTGTTGGATGCGCGAAAGAAAGAATCCATTCGTTTACAACATCAACAACTTTATGCAAATACGTATTCCGTTGATAAGGCCTGTGAAACGCTCGTCAATCATTTTAAAGAATTAATCCAACTCCATAAACGTTGACCGGTTGTTTCAATACCAAATTCCTGGATTGCGATGTTTTTTGCTTTGATCGCCTTCGCTTGGACTAAACTATAATCCAAGTTTAAAAATTGTTGTAGACTAACGCGAATCCCATCTTCTGAAGCATCCTCAATCCATTGTAATGTTTGGTCAAAGTGGCTTTCAAAAAATGGATGTCTTGTTGTAAGGGTTGGAGCGCCAGAAGCAATGTAATCAAGGACTTTAGAAGGGATGGCGACAGCATCTAAAGTTTTATCCAATGGTCGGGGATTGACGTTAACATAGGCTCCTGCTTGATATTTTCTTACTTGAGTCGGTGATAATAATCCAAGAAATTTGATATGACGATGTTGTTGACTTAATTGTTCAATCATACTGACTTCAGGACCAAAACCCGATACGAGTAAATCTAATTTTTGATTGTTGAGTTGTAAAAATCCATTGATGAATGAATCGATTCCATAACGACTATAAAGTGCACCTGAAAAAAATACATAAGGGCGAGGATGATGTTTTGCTCCTATTGCAGATTCCACGATACCTGGTATCACCAATTGTGGTTTTTGTTTTGGATTAAACAATGCAAGTAAAGGTTCTGTGATGCCGATGTAAGCAAAATGATGCTGATGTAAGGTTACCCATTGTTTTGCTTTGCTTTTGCTAATGCCTGTTAGTTGCGCAGGACTATCCGTGAATATACCGATCGTTCGGATACGAGGATGACGGCGATATCGTTTTGCAATTTGTCCTGCGATGGCGCTATTTCCATCAATGAAAAGATAGATTAAATCGGTTTTTGAATGTAACAATTTCTGGATATAGCGATGCGACGACCAAGATAACCATAATGCTTTCAAGTAGCGGTGATTAGGATGCCCAAATTGAAGATAAACTTGTTGATTATCTCGATGAATTGATTCTTTATTCCAAAGATGTTTACTCGCTTTTCGAAGAGGAGGAAGACAAATGATTTGGACCGGCGTCAGTTTTGAAAGGGATTGTATCCATCGAGAAAAATATAATTGATGGCTAGGATTGATCACTTCACCAGCGTCGATCCTTTGTTGAAAGATAAAAGGTGGAAGGACTGAACTAAGCAAAACATATTTATTCATGATGAAATTCCAAAGAAACTTAAATGCGTTTTAACCATTTTTTCAATCGTGTGCTCTTTAGCAATTCGTAATGATGCTTCTGGGTTTTGAATCAAAATTAATTGATGAACTTTTTTAGGAAAAGACGCCATTGAATTGAGTGATATACGGTAACCATTAATGCCTTGTTGAATTAAAACTTTACTTGAAATCACTTGGTCAGAACTTAATACAGGGATGCCTTGTGATAATGCTTCATTGACAACATGGCCATAAATATCTTCTTTACTTAAAAGAATAAAACCATCACTTGCGCGTAACATTGAAAGTAATAAATTTTTAGGTTGAAAAGGTTTGATGGTGACATTTGAAAGTCTGTTTTGACGAATCAATCGCTGAAAGGTATGTTTTAACGGTCCATTGCCGACGATGATTAGGTGGTAATGTTTAGGCATTTTTTTCCAAGCTTGGATTAAGGTCGTGAAATTTTTTCTTGGAATAAACTGACCAATTGAAATGAATACGTTGTCTTCTTGAGGTAAACCGATGGTTTTTCTTAATTCCTTTTTTTCTGCAGTACTGAGATATTTTTTTAGAATTTCTTCTTGAAAAATCGTGCTGTAAGGGTAGTGCATAATCTTTTCTTTGGTAGCACCATAATGGACTAAATAATCATCCACGATTGGCGTAGGAGAAAAGTAACCCTTGGCTCCAGAAATGAGTTTCTTCTTGAAGGCGAATTTCCAAGGAGAATCCTTACGAATCACGCCTCCATTCACATAGAGGTAGTAAGGAATTTTATATTTTTGTAAAAAGAGAATGGTGATGATTTCAGTCCAAGAGGAATAACCATTCATCACAATATAGTCATAACGATGTTCGCTTAAATGTTTTTTTACTTCAAATGAAAGGTGATTCTCTTTGCCAATCTTCACCCCTTTTAACATTCGATAGTTAAACTTCCAATGATCTTTGGAAACATATTGTTCTTTAGCGTAACCCGATAATTCTCGTTCAAAAAAAACGGTTAAACGAAGATGTTTTGCCAATCCATTAAACAGATTAACTTTGTAAGGAGCGGGGTGACTAAATAAAAAGAAACAGGTTTTCATTAAAATCATTATACAAAAATCCCATCTCTTCTTGGATTTTAGTAAGATAGACGTAAGATGAATTCAACTTGGCAAACATTCTTTAATCAAGAAAAGACCTTACCATATGCTCAAACCATCAAGCAATTCTTGGATCAAGCTTATCAAGACAAGGTCGTTTATCCACCTCGCCATCAAATCTATCGAGCCTTCGAATTATGCCCAATTGACCAACTCAAAGTTGTGATCATTGGTCAAGACCCTTATCATCAACCAGGCCAGGCAAATGGCTTAGCGTTCTCTGTGAATCCGGGGATCAAACTACCCCCTAGTCTGATGAATATTTATAAAGAAATGTCGGAAGATTTAAATGTCCAGATGAATTTTCAATCGGGTGATTTAAGTTATCTTGCAAAACAAGGGGTTCTCCTTCTCAATAGTTTGTTATCGGTTGAAGATAGTAAACCCTTGTCTCATCAAAAGATTGGATATGATGTTTTTTTTGAACACGTTTTTCAGTTTTTGGAAAAGTTAAACCAACCCATTCTTTATTTACTTTGGGGAGGACAAGCAAAAACATATCAATCTTGGATCACCAATCCAAGTCATGGTTGTATGCTCGCCCATCATCCTTCCCCATTGTCAGCAAATCGAGGCGGATGGTTCGGAAGTAAACACTTTTCAAAAACAAACACATGGTTAGAACAAAAAGGACTTAAGCCGATTCATTGGTCTAACACTTAAATTTTATATTTGATATATTAACGATAACGGGAGCTAAGATAGCTTGGCTGAGAGGGTATGCGTTTCATACCGACCGGACCTGATCTAGGTAATGCTAGCGTAGGAAAGTAACAACGTTTTGTTATCCTTGCTAGCCAAGGATTTTTTATTGAAGGAGGAAATCAAATGAAAAATCTAAGGCTGAGTATTCGTCAAATTGTTTTGATGGGGATGTTAGTTGGTGTCACCATTGTCTTGGATGTTGTATTTAAATTTTACCAACAAGCGAATGGCGGATCGATCAATCTCGCCATGGTAGGGCTTCTTTTGATTGCGTTATCTTTTTCTTGGTGGAAAACTTGGTTTGCAATTTCAATTGTCTTCGGTATCTTAAGTTCGATTTTAGATGGATATTTCGTTTATTACGTATTCGATTATGGATTGGCACTTAGTGGATTCATCATCGTATCTATCTTTCGAGAAACCATTTTAAATCGCAAAGGATTCAAGAGTTTTGGCTTGTTATTGATGACATTTACCACTGCATTTTTATGGCGTTTAAGCATGCATGTCATTTCTGGAGTGCTTTATTTCGAGGTCGATTGGCTTGGATCCTTGATTTATAACATCGCCTATTTATTACCCTCTTTTTTAATCAGCTTGATTGTCATCATCACCCTATATTTTTCAAATTTACCATTGGTCATCCGCAATTTAACCACTCAAAAAATGCTATAATTTACCTTATTAAAAGGTAAATATGTCAGTTAAAGGTAGTTGGTTAAAAATCCAAAGTTATAAACATGATGGTTCCCTACACCGTTGTTGGGAACGTAATTACGTCTTACTTGATGATGAAGATTTTTTTGTCACGGCTAATCATAAAACGAAAGTAACTGAAGCCAATGGCAGACGGTGGTTTTCAAAAGAACCTGCGATTTCTTTTTTTAGCAAGCATGATTGGTTTAATGTCATTGGCATGATCAAAGATCGAGGTGTTGTTTTTTATGTCAATATTGCTTCTCCAACACTCGTTGATCGCGGTATTTTAAAATACATTGATTATGATTTGGATTACAAATTATTTCCCGATGGTTACATCATGAGTTTAGATGAACGAGAATTTGAAAAACATAGTTTGCGATATCAATATTCATCCGAACTGAAAGATGTGTTGATTCGTTCAGCTGCTTCATTATTTAAGAAATTACAAGATCGTGATTATCCTTTTCAAATGCATCGCATTCAAGAATTGTTTCAACAATTTATCAAAGAAAAGAAATTTTTATTCTAATGAAAAAGTCTTTTGAAATCCATCGCCTTGAAGATATAAAACCCTTTGTCGCTACTCTATTACCTTTTCTAAAATTAGGTACCTTGGTGACATTAAAAGGTCCTTTAGGTGTAGGTAAAACTACCCTTGTTCAAGAAATGGCGAGACAATTGGGTGTTCAAAATCGGGTGATTTCTCCTACCTTTACCATTATGAAAGTTTATCCTCTTGAACGCTTGAAAGGTCGATTGCTCCACGTGGATGCATATCGATTAGACAAACGTTCTGCATTTGGTTTGGAAGATGAAATGGGTGACGACACGATAACCATGATTGAGTGGCCTGAAAAACTAAACGCATTACCGCATGCCAATCAAACCATTCACCTTACGATTCGTTTGATTGATGATCAAAGTCGATCCATTGAGATGGAGTTAGTGAGAAGATGAAATCCTCTATCATCCTTGTTTTGGATTCTTCGACTCCCACATTATTTTTGGGATTAATGAAGGACAAAAACGTTCTAGGGCATCATGTTGAAGTACTTGATCGGCGCCATGCTGAGTTGATGCTTCCACGTATCCTTGAATTTTTAAAACGATTTAAGTTTGAACTTAATGATGTCACAGATGTGATTGTGGGTCATGGTCCTGGTTCATTTACGGGTGTTCGTCTGGCATTAACACTGATTAAAACCCTTGCTTTAATGCAACCTTTAAGGGTCTTTCCAATCAGTACCTTACAAATGTTCGCGTATCAACCCGATGTGATGATATCGCTCGATGCTAGAGGTGGTCGGCGTTATGTTGGGGTTTATCAAGGAACGAAGGTATTAGCAACGCCACAGATTGTGGCGGAGCAAGCCATATCGTCTTTTAAACTTCAATTTCCACAAAGCACATCTTTAACGGTTGAAGAAGCGATTAAAAAACCTGAAGCCATTCTTCAACATATCAATGTGATATTTTCTGCTTTATCACCACTCGTTGATATTCAAACCTTAAATCCACTTTATTTAAAGGATCTTGTATGACCATTCGACCTGCAACCATTCAAGATTTATCAACCATTCTCAAGATTGAAAATCTTTCATTTTCTTCACCTTGGACCGAAAACCATTTTCGTTATGAACTGAAAGACAATCCTTATGCCTTTGTCTTGGTTGCAGAAGCTGAGGGTTATGTAATCGGATATATCGATTTTTGGATTACGTTCCAGCAAGCTCAAATCAATAATCTAGCGGTGATTCCAACCCTTCGTCGTCAAGGCATCGGAAACGTGATCTTAAGGGATGCCATTAACCGAATCATTCAATCAGGTTGTGAATCCATCACTTTAGAAGTGAGGGTAAGTAATCTCATTGCCCAAAAACTTTACGGCAAATATGGATTCAAAGCGTTAATTAAAAAACCTCATTATTATGCCGATGGAGAAGATGCGTTATTGATGGAGAAACGTTTATGAACGCTGCATATATTCTAGGTATTGAAACAAGTTGTGATGAAACATCGATTGCGATTGTTTCGCAAACCAAGGTTCTAAGTCATGTAACGGCTTCCCAAATTAAACAACATGAAGCATTTGGGGGTGTCTTTCCTGAGCTTGCTTCAAGATTGCATACCGAAAATATTGGCTACGTTTTACAAACGGCACTTAAAGAATCGAAGTTGTCCTTTAAGGATTTATCTGGTATTGCCGTGACGCGAGGTCCTGGATTAATTGGCGCATTACACATTGGTTTACAAAGTGCCAAAATGCTTGCCGCTCGATTACATATTCCCTTACTTGGCGTCCATCATCATGCTGCGCATTTAGAGGCTGCACGATTTGTTCAACCTATTTTATATCCTGCATTAGGACTGATTGTCAGTGGAGGTCATACGGAACTTGTCTATATGCCTAGACCTTTAAGTTATGAATTGATTGGGCAAACACAAGATGATGCGGTTGGTGAATCCTACGATAAGGTTGCGCGAATGATGGGTTTAGCTTATCCAGGTGGTCCTATCATCGATCAATTGGCACAAACCGGAAAGACGCAGTACACACTACCTTTACCCAAAGCAATTGGCACTTTTGATTTTTCGTATTCTGGTTTAAAAACCGCAGTCCAAAGTTTAATTCAAAAAGAACAACAAGCTAAACGGGTGGTCAATCCTAATAATCTAGCCTTTGATTTTCAACGTTTGGTGATTCAAACGTTAATCGATAAACTTCAATTAGCGTTAAAAACCCATCACGTTAAATCTGTGATTATCGGTGGAGGCGTTTCCTTGAACCGTGAATTACGTAAACAGGCTTCTAGGTTATCAGAACAAACAAACATCCCCTTTATTTTTCCTCCAACTTGGGCTTGTACCGACAATGGCGCGATGATTGCTTTATTGGGTGCGGAGATGCTCAAGGCTGGCATGATTGCCCCACTTGATATTGGCGTCGATCCTTCTTGGGAGATACAAGCAAGCAGTCAAAAGTAAATACGCTATAATATCATTACCAAATAAGTAGGGTATCAATATGAAACAAACACATAACATTCGCGCGCTCTATCGCCACGCACAAGGTCAAACTTTAAAGGACCAATTGTCTGTGGTCTTATCAGGATGGATTCGAACCAATCGACAAAATGGTGCGATTGGCTTTATTGAATTAAACGACGGTAGTTTTTTTAGAAATGTTCAATTGGTTTACCATCAAGCTTTAGGTACCTTGTTTGATACTTTATCGAAATGTGGAACAGGTGTGGCGATTTCCATCAAAGGTTCTATTCACTTAACCCCAACCAATAAACAACCTTTTGAAGTGGTAGTAGAATCCTTTGTCATTGTTGGTCATGCTCCAGAAGATTATCCATTACAAAAGAAAAGACATGGTTTTGATTTCTTAAGAGAAATCGCCCATTTAAGACCTCGAACGAATACATTCACGGCGATGTTTCGCTTGCGTTCCGTGATGTCGATGGCCATCCATCAATTTTTCCAAGATCGTGATTTTGTCTATGTTCATACACCGATCATTACAGGTAATGATGCAGAAGGAGCAGGACAAGTCTTCCAAGCGATTGTTGATCAAAAGAAACCGAATGAATTCTTTAATAAGCCAGCATCGTTAACGGTCTCAGGTCAGTTACACGTTGAAGCCTTTGCATTAGCGTTTAAAGATGTGTATACCTTTGGTCCTACCTTCCGAGCAGAACCTAGTAACACCTCACGTCATGCTTCGGAATTTTGGATGATTGAACCAGAAATTTCCTTTGCCGATTTGAATGATGACATGAATTTAATCGAAGACTGTGTCAAATATTGTTTAGACTATGCATTTAAACATGCACCCGAAGAAATGGCTTTCTTTAATCAATTTATTGATACGACACTTGTACAACGTTTACAAGCGATTCGCCAAAAACCATTTCAACGCATGACCTATACAGAAGCGATTACAGCTTTACAAAAAGCTGTAAAGAACGGTGTTGAATTTGCCTATAAAAATATTCAATGGGGTATGGATTTACAAACCGAACACGAACGTTATTTGTCTGAAACGATCGCCAAAGGACCTGTTTTCATCATCAATTATCCTAAAGAAATTAAAGCCTTTTATATGCGTTTAAATGACGATGGTAAAACAGTTGCCGCCTGTGATTTACTCGTTCCACAAGTTGGTGAACTTGTTGGTGGGTCGCAACGTGAAGAACGACTTGATTTACTTGAAAAGAAAATGATCGAACATGGTAACAAAGAAGGTTTAGAGTGGTATTTAGATTTACGTAAATATGGTGGCGTGCCTCATGCTGGATTCGGCATTGGATTTGATCGATTGTTAATGTATCTTACAGGCGTTAATAACATCCGCGATACTCAACCTTATCCCCGCACACCAGGATCCTTGTTATACTAAATGTAGATTATGTTTGAAGAACCGTTAGAAGAAAACATTCAACAAGACCTTGAAAAAGAGGCCTATGAAAGAAAAAAAACATCCTTACGAAGGATGACAATTTCGATTTGGATCGTGAATATCGTCTTGGCAATTTATGTGATTACACAAATTATTGCTTACGTTGAACGACTATTGAATACCTAAAGTTTTTTAGCAACTTCATCTAAATTCTTCATAAAGATTTGGTTACGTTTATTTTGAATTCTTAAAGTTCGACCAATTAAAGCGAGGGTTGCGCGTGTTAATAATAGTCCACCCAATAAACTTAATAAAAAGATCACATAAGAGATGGTGGCTTCCGGTACAAATCTTGGGACATTCAATAACGTTGGCCAGTCTGAAATGATATTTAAACCAAAGAAATTACTTGTGGGAATATTAGCCCAATCGAAAATTGGAAAAATGGTATTAAATCCGCGAGTTTCATAGTTAAAGAGATCTTGGATAAGGGTAGGATCATTCATCAACGCCATATATCCATACAGCACTCCTAACATGAATCCAATTGTTAATAAAGCCCAAAAATAATCTTTAAATGCTTGACGATGACTTTTTTTAAAGGCAATCTTGGCAAATTCTTTTGGGGTGTTGACGGTGCGAGTTTCGTATATTTTCCATGTTTCTGCATCGACTTGGTCGCCATATTTTTTGATTAAGGTTTCAAATAACCAACCAATGCCACCGACTAAAGCTAAGACTAATAACACTAACGCAATCAATAAATAAAGGAGTTCTAATCGTTGATTGATCGTCGGGGTTGGTGTGGTTAAAAGCATCATCATTTGGTTCCTGCTGGTGTGGAAGGTAATGAGGCAACGACTGGTTCAGCCTTATGTGTATTGGGTGTTTGTTTCATCATAAATTGATAACGTTTGTGGGCGACTAAATCTTCTGGGAAAGGAGTAAAAACACCACGACCAGAAAAAAATAAATAGATGGATTTAAGGGATACGCCTAAAAAGATAAGCAAACCGTAAATTAAAAATAAGCCAAAACCAAATGCAATCAGAGGTGAGGCAATAATATAGAGTGCGCCTAATGCAATACGTTTAAATAATTTAACTAATAGGTCCATGCATTTATATTAAAGCATTTTCTTGCTTTTGGGTGAATGAATTGAATAAGACGATAAGAAGCGGAAAAATAGAAAGAAATAAAACAGAAAAAATTCGGTAAGGACCTTCTAAAACTGAACTTAAAATGGCATTGATAAATGGATACAGAACGAGTCCCAATAATAGTACATATACTGCAAATCGTGCTGGTTTCATAAAAAAGTAAACATAACTATAAATGGTGAAAAGAGCCAAGGGACCAAGAGCAAAAAAAGCAACAGAAGGCATCAAAAATAATGTTAAAAGGGTGATGATAAATAGTCCATTAAAGAACATGAGTTCCTGTTTTGAAAAGTAAAGTTGATAGTGCATCGGTAAATGAAACCGTTCTATGAGTGGAAAGATTAATAACAAACCAACTAAGACTTGGAGTAAGGCAATGGTGTAAATTAAGATCGGATCTAACACCACGACCAATGTGTTTCGATCTAGATTTAAGATCTGATAAATAAAATCTAGTAAATCAAGTTGATAGAGTTGTAAAGTAAAAACTTGTATCAAATATAGAATGCCAAATTGAATGATCGATAAGATAACCAATAAAGACAATAAAGTTGCTTTTTTTTTGAGGGCGATACCATATCCGATGCCTAATAACCATGAAGGCAAAGCATAAAACAAGGTCATTTCAACGAAGGGTTGAATGAGAATGATCACGAGTAAAATGGATGTTAAAGAGTAAATGAGAAACCCTCTCCATTGCGTGAGCAAATAGACCATTAATGTAATAAAAGGTAAAAAGTACGTCAACCAATAACCGACAATTGGAAGCGTTGCATTGAGCCATAAGATGATCACTTGTAAACCACACATTAACGCAATCCAAGCAAGGACTTGGTTTGGTTTGTTAAATTCTAATCTATTCATAAATGGTCATGATAAAGAAGCTTTTAGTTTTCACGTACTTATGGTATTTGGTTGAGTGTTTCACGGGTGCTTTTTATATTAACTCAAGTTTAGCATTTTCAGAACCTGAAGGGCGTATTTTAAGTATTAAATTATACTTACTTCCGAATTGTCCACACGCCTTGGACGTGTTACCTAGCCTTAAACTATGGATACAATCTCAAGGCATCCATGATTGGCAAGCGTTACCACCAACACCATTTTATCCTTCTCCTACATTAAGGATTGAATATCAAGATTATGGGGTGAATTATATTGGTAAAAGCGAGATTTTAAATGTAATTTAAACATTTTTTTATTTCGGTGTTTACATAGTATTCATCAAGGCAATTTGGTAAAATTTAATGAGCTAAAAATGATGAATATTCAATCTCAACTTAATGACAAACAATGGCAAGCTGTTTCCACACTTTCCCCTTACGTTAGAATCATCGCGGGCGCAGGTAGTGGTAAAACTAGAGTTCTCACGTTTCGCATTGCCCATTTAATTAATCAACATCATATTTATCCTGAAAAAATTCTTGCGATTACCTTTACCAATAAAGTTGCCAAAGAAATGCTTCAGCGGACGGCTCAACTTGTTCCCGATTTAGGAACTCGCTTAAAAATCATGACATACCATAGTTTTGCTGCAAGATTTTTAAGGCGAGAAATTCATCATTTAGGTTATCCAAGTGCTTTTACCATTCTCGATGACGATGACCAAGAAAAATTAATCAAATCTATTGCAGAAGAAAAAGGTTTTCGCCGTGGTGATGACATTGTGAAACAAGCACGAAAATATATTGCAGAGCAAAAGTCACAAGGCCTGCTCCCCGATCAGATTCGTATTGAATATGAACGTTTCCCTACCGAAAAACTTTGTTTAACCTTTTATGAAACGTATGAAATAAAAATGAAGGCGATGGCCAATTTAGATTTTGATGATTTGTTAATGAAATCAATTGAAGTTCTTGAACGATTTCCAGAAGTTAAAACCAAATGGCAACAGTACTTTCAACATATTCTCGTTGATGAATTTCAAGACACGAATGACGTGCAATATCATTTACTTCGCTTATTAATGAATGCGAATACCAATCTTTATGTGGTGGGTGATCCTGATCAAACCATTTATTCTTGGCGAGGTGCAAATCCTAAAATCATTTTAGATTTAACCCAATCATTTCCAATTGAAACCATCATTTTAAATCAAAACTATCGTTCGACAAAACCGATTTTAGATGTGGCCAACAAATTAATTGATCACAATCAACATCGTGTAAAAAAAGACTTATTTACCGAAATTCTAGAAGGCAAAGACGTTTCTTATCAACGGTATTTTAATCGTGAAGAAGAAGCACATGCGGTTGTCAATTCAATTAAAAAAATGATTCAACAAGGTCAGCAACCTCGACATATGGCGATTTTATATCGCGCTAACTATTTAACCTTACCTTTTGAAAAAGCGTTAACAAGAGAACAAATTTCCTTCAGGATTTTTGGTGGGATGCGTTTCTATCAACGCCAAGAAATTAAAGATGCCATTGCCTACTTCAAACTCACAATTAATGCCAAAGATGATTTATCTTTTGAACGCATTATCAATGTTCCCCGTCGTGGGATTGGAGATGTGACATTTCAGCAATTAAAAAACATTGCCAATCTTAGAAAATTATCGCTTTATGAGGCTGCAGAAGGTATCGATATGTTTGCCGATGTTTCTGCTAAATTAAAAACCCAATTGAAACCGATGATAGAGACAATTGAAAAATATAAAGTACGCTTGATGACGGATGGTTTAGACCTTCGATTCGAAGTTGAACAATATTTACAAGAACTCGGTTACATGAAAAGTCTTCAAGAAAGTGATGAAGAAGATCGGATTGAAAACATCTATACCTTGCTGGATGATCTAGAAGAATATTTGGATCGAAATGAAGATGCAACTTTTTTACAGTATTTAGAAAATATATCTCTGATGTCGAGTCAAGATGAAATTCTTGAAGATAACTTTGTTTCCTTAATGACGGTGCATACTGCCAAAGGTCTTGAATTTGATCACGTGTTTGTGATTGGGTTGAATGAGGGTGTATTTCCCTCCATCAGGACTTTGGATGATGATGCCTACCTTGGCTTAGAAGAAGAACGAAGGCTTTGTTATGTTGCTTTCACACGCGCTAAACAAACCTTATCTTTAAGTTGTGCGAGTGATTTTTCATTTGTGATTGGTGGTAACTTAATTCCTTCTCGCTTTTTTAAGGAAGCTGGATTAGTGTTTAAGAACCCTTATCAATCTTCTACCAATGCTACTGGTAATCAACCTACACCTTCTTTTACTTCCATAAGTTCACCTTCTCGTTTAGGCGTGGTTCGTCCTTCCTCTGGAGATTCCCCTTCTTCAAGTTCATCTCGAACCAGTATTCAATGGCAAATTGGGGATATGTGTCACCATGATAGTTTTGGCAAGGGTTCCGTCACAGGTATTATTTCAAACGATATTATTGAAATAACCTTTGAAAACCCTGCTCAAGTTAAAAAATTAATAGCCCAACATCCAAAGTTAAACAAGGTAAAATAGTGATATGGATATCGCAAAACGCATCCAAACTTTAAGAACGTTACTCAACCAATATAACCATGAGTACTATGTGTTGAATCAATCAACGGTGGATGATGCTACTTATGATCAATTAATGAAAGAATTAATTGAACTCGAAACCAATCATCCAATTTATTTTTCTCCACACTCTCCATCGCAACGCGTGGGTGGTTCCGTTCAGTCTAGTTTTAAAAAAATCAAACATACTCGGATGATGCTGTCGTTAGCGAACGCTTATAGCAAAGAAGAAATCCAAGCCTTTGACAAGCGCATCAAAGATTTACTGTCTGAAAATAAATCAATTGAATATGTGTGTGAGTTAAAAATTGATGGACTGGCCATTAGTATTGAGTACCGCAATGGTTTAATGGTCTATGCTGCCACCCGTGGTGATGGCGAAATAGGTGAAGATGTTACGGCCAATATTAAAACCATCAAATCGATTCCGTTAACAATTCCAGATCAACGGACGATTGAAGTTCGTGGTGAAATTTACATGACGAGAAACGTCTTTAAAACATTGAATGAGCAACGCCTTGCGAAAGGTGAAGTTTTACTAGCGAATCCACGTAACGCCGCGGCAGGTTCCATACGACAATTGGATTCTAGTATCACGGCTAATCGTCAACTAGATGCGTATCTATATTACGTGGTTAATGCTCATGAACTAGGCATCCATACTCACCAAGATTCCTTACAATTTTTAAAATCACTTGGGTTTAAAGTGAATCCAGAAACGAAAACGGTTCAAGGAATCGATAATGTTTGGAAATTTATTCAGCAATATGAACCCAAACGCTCCTCTTTAGCCTATGATACCGACGGTATTGTAATCAAAGTCAATCCATTATCAGACCATCCTCGTTTAGGTTATACAGCTAAAACACCAAGGTGGGCAGTCGCTTATAAATATCCCCCAGAACTTGTTGAAACGACTTTAGAGAATGTTATTTTTACCGTTGGAAGAACAGGTAAAATTACGCCCAACGCTGTGTTAACGCCGGTACGCGTTTCAGGCAGCATGATCGCCCGAGCCACCTTGCATAATGAAGATTTTATTCAATTAAAAGATCTTTATCTTGGAGATAAGGTTCTCATTCGAAAGGCTGGAGAAGTGATTCCAGAAGTTGTTCAAGTGGTTGGACATAAACGCAAAATAGATGCAATCAAAGTCGTGATGGCACAACAATGCCCCGCTTGTCGAGAACCGCTTGTGAAAATTGAGGCGATGCATTATTGTCAAAATCTTTCTTGCCCGGCTAGAAACGTTGAATCTGTGATTCATTTTGCTTCAAAATCTGCGATGGATATTAAAGGTTTGGGTGATAAGATCATTCAAGATTTGTTTGAGTTGGGCTTCATTCAATCGAGTGCAGATTTATATCAATTAAAACAACGACGATTTGATCTTTTACAAGTAGATGGCTATTCCGATAAATCGGTGGATTTGATTTTAGAAGCGATTGAAGCGAGTAAACAACGGAGTTTAGAAAAATTAATTGTCGGATTAGGTATCAAAGAAATTGGGGAGAAGACTGCTAAGCAATTGGCAAAACGTTTTTTAAACTTATCCTCACTCTCCCACGCGACATATCAAGATTTAATTTCGCTTGAAGACACTGGACCTGTGGTTGCGCAAGCTATTCTTGATTATTTCCAAAAGCCAAATAACCAATCACTGATTCAACGATTCATTGATTTTGGATTGAATACACAATACTTAGGACCGATTACCAATAAATCGAGTTTTTTCTCTGGAAAAACGGTTGTGATTACGGGTTCATTCTCTCAACGCTCAAGAGAATCCTTAACCGAAACATTAGAAAATTTAGGAGCTAAGGTAGCAGGTAGTGTTTCCAAAAACACGCACATTTTGATTCACGGAAGCGATGCCGGAAGTAAGCTTATCAAGGCACAAGCGTTAGGTGTTTCACTCATGGATGAAGCGAGTCTATTGAGCATCTTTACAGAAGAAAAGGTATAATCATAGCGATGAAAAAAATAGACAAATCATTGTTGTTGGATGCAAGTACTCGTCTCCTTTTTGTGATGACGGATACGCAATATGACGTCTTAATTAATGAATTCGATATCCTTTTAAAACAAATGGCACTCATAGGTAAGATTGAAGGCGTTGATCACGTTTTACCGATGACGTTTCCGATTGTTACTCATACCTCTCAGCTTAGAGACGATGTTCCGACTATCACTTTAAAACAATCAGAAGCGACTCAAAACGCAAAGTTTGTCAGTGAAGGTCAAATCAAGTTACCGAAGGTGGTTGGTTAATCATGCATTGGTTAGATCGCACCATTCTAGACATCCACCAAGCGCTTGTGAAGCGTGAAGTAACGCCTTTGCAATTGGTTGAAGAAGCCTTAAAACGTGCAAAAGCAGACACGTGGAATACCTTTGAAAAAATAACCGAAGCAATCGCAATCCAACAAGCAAAAGCCTTAACGACCCCTGAGGTTAATAATCCATTTTGGGGCATTCCATTTGTCATCAAAGATAATTTTTCGACCAAAGGCATTGAAACCACTGCTGGCAGTAATATCCTCAATGGTTATATTCCTCTTTATGATGCAACCGTTTATGACAAACTTCTCAAAGCAAAAGCCATTCTAATTGGTAAAACAACCCTTGATGAGTTAGCAATGGGTGGTACTGGCATGACGGGACATAAGGGGTATCAATACAATCCCTTTGATCCAAGTAAAACAAGACAAATTGGTGGAAGTAGTTCAGGATCTGCTGCTGCTGTCAGTAGCGGCATGGTTCCGTTTTCTTTAGGCAGTGATACAGGAGACTCTGTTAGAAAACCTGCAAGTTATGCAGGTCTTGTTGGATTTAAACCAACGTGGGGGAGAATTTCTCGCTTTGGATTATTTCCTTTTGCACCTTCTTTAGACCACGTTGCCTACTTTACAAGATCCGTTGAGGATGCAGCGGCTTTAACAAATGTCTTGAGTGGAGAAGATGGAAATGATGCCACAAGTTCCAAGCAACCCCTTCCTGTTTATCAATTTTCAAAAACCATCAAAGGTAAAAAAATAGCAGTCATTCAAGAAGTGATGGATTCTATTCAAAATCCTTTGATTAAAGAACGCTTTCAACAAACATTACAAGCCTTAAAGCAAGCTGGTGCACAAGTGGATTTTGTTCACTATCCGCTACCGTTACTTCAAGCCATTTATCCTACATATATGACCATATCTTGTGCTGAGGCAACCAGTAACAATGCGAATCTTGATGGTTTAAAATTTGGTCCTGGATATCAAGGAAAAACATATCAAGATGTGATGATGCAAGCAAGAACAGAAGGATTTTCGGAATTAATCAAGCGACGCTTTGTGATTGGAAGTTTTGTGTTGATGAAAGAAAACCAACAAGATTTATTTTTAAGAGCGCAACGTGTTCGCCGGATGATGGTTGAAGCCTTAGAAAAGATTTATCGAGCTTATGATGTCATTTACTTGCCAGCTGCGCCCACGATTGCCCCTAAATTTACCGACTCAAGCGATCGCCTTTCAAGTCAATACCTCATTGCAGATTCTCATCTTGCTTTGGGTAATTTTGCCGGTTTACCATCGGTGACAATTCCATTAGGCTTTGAACAAGGCATGCCATTTGGT
>JACCDO010949796.1_pt1 | contig 37478 bp, 24 predicted proteins | sample 7446101 | NCBI WGS metagenome assembly JACCDO01 (sample SAMN15323440, study PRJNA562643) | freshwater metagenome | isolation source: river surface water | place: USA:Blue River Watershed | collected 2017-08-16 | reverse complement strand
GATTTAGATGATTCTGATGATTTAGATGATTCAGATGAATTATCATCTTCATCTGAATTTAATACTTTAGATAAATTTTGTTTTTGTTCATCAATTGTATTAGATATATTGGATTTTTTCAAAATAGACGAATATTTAGCTGGAAATAATTTTGAATAACTTTCATTATCACTAGAATAATTGGTATTAAACTTAAATGATTCGAAATCATCATAACCAATGATGTTAATATTATCATCAAAACTAACTTTAGGTTCTGAAATATTTTTTTCACCAGTTGATTTAGATAAGCTTGAAGAACTTGAAGAACTTAAAGAACTTGAAGAACTTGAAGAACTTGAAGAACTTGAAGAACTTGAAGAACTTGAAGAGTCTGAAGAATCTGATGAGCTTGAAGAGTTTGATGAACTAGATTTTATTTTTTTTTCATTTATATCATTAGTTGATTTAAATTTTCTAAATAAAAGTGAATTAATATCTGAATAATTATCTAGTTTATCACTAACTTCTAATTGTCTAATATACTTATCTACAAGATTATTAGTTGGGTCAATAAGTTTTTGAATATATTTGATAAGATGTATTTTAAAAGACAAAACTATACTTTTATATCCAATATTATTTTCAATATAAAAGTAAATTTTTCGTTTAATACAATAATCTATAAGATTATTAAGTAATTCATTAATCTTAGTTACTTTTTGTTCAAGATTCGAGTCTTCATTTTCAATATTTAAAATTTTAGTAGTGAAATTATCTATTAAAATATCTATTTTATGTTTCATATCTTAAATATTTTAATATTATATAAAAAATTAAAATTTTTTACCTAATATTCAAAAAATTAATTTTCATAAAATTTATATAAATAGTAAATTATACAAGAAATACTTAATGCAATCAGAGTTAATTTGGAATGGTCACTCATAAAATCCCAATAATTAGTAATAGTATAAATTAATAATATAACACCTCCAATACTCAAACTCCATCTCATAATCCAATTTGGGGTTTTAGTATTAGAATTAGATTTATTTTCAGCTAAATATATATATCCACATATAATTCCAACAATACTAATAAAATATATAATCATTACATAAGTTCCAACTTGCATATCAGGTTCATCATATGAAAGACTAATAATTTCTGCAAGTTTTGTAACCATTAATACATATAAGACAGATATGACTCCAATAATTATAACATTAAGACCACTAAGTTTTGAATTAGTTTTGCTCATATAAAATTATTTAAGAAAAATAAATAATTGTATATCCTAATAATTTATCTTATACTTAAATTAGCAATTATAGTGTTATCAATATATTTTACAATTTCATCAACTGTATCTGAATTAAGTTTTAACTCAATAAGTGAATAATTAAGTTTATTTTTAAATTCAATATAATTATCAAATAACTCATAACTATTTGTGTTATTTAAATTTTCCCTACCCAAATCAATAATCTTAATATATGTATAAAAAATATTAGCATAATATTCTGATAATTTAATTAGATTTGGGTCTTTTGTTTCACCTGAACCTATAAATTTAGCTAGTATTAAAAGTATATAAAAAAATTTACATAATATATTATCAACCCAACATAAATAACATTTGTTATCACAATATATTATTTTATCATTAGATAAATAATTTTTAGTTAAAGACATATTAGATATATCTGTTTGTATTATTTGATTATTTAAGTTTTCTAAATTATCTGTATTATCTGAATTACTATTACTACTTTTATTTGTATTATTACTTAGATTACTATTATTGCTTTTATTTGTAAAAGAGGAATAATTGGTTAAATTATTATTAGAATCAGAATTTTTAATAAGATTATTTTCTAACATATTTATTCCAATAGTATTATGATTTTTATTATAACCAACTAAACAATCTAGTAAAGAAGATAATTCTATAATTAGCTTACATACATTTTGATTAATTTTATTTTTAATTGGATTATTTTCTTCGACTCTTGAGTTTAAATATTCTATATTTGATGCAATACTTAACCAAAAAAAGTTAATATCTTGACAAGATATTTTTGAATTTGAAATAAGTTTTTTTCTAATTTTTTTAAATAAATTAATCAAGCTATATGCAATATAGTATCCATGTATAGTAATTTTATTAATTTTACAATATCTATTCATTTCAGTTAAAAATAATATTCCAACAATATAATCTATATCATTAAATTTAGTATTTTTGATATTTTCATTATTTTGACTAATTATAAATTTTATAATATTATCTTTATATAACTTTATCTTATGATATTTTTCCATCCAATATAAAAATATTTATTTTTAATTTATATCAAAATAAACATATATCACGTAAAAAATTAATTATGATTTATATTAAATCCTTAATTAAATTAATAATTCTAGTTTATTAGAAGATCTAGTTATAGCAGTGTATAAACATTTAGAAGTTTCTTCGATATTATTGTTTTCAAGTATATCAGATATATCAATAAAAACATTTTTAAAAGTAGAACCTTGAGATTTATGAACTGTAATTGAATAACCATAATTAAGTTCAGCAAATTTTTCAACTACAGTAGACTGCCAGTCTTTATATAATTTATTTATCATTTTATCTACTTCAGCTTGTAAATTACATTTCACCATATTATCTTCTTTTTTCATTTTTTCAATTAATTTATAACAATCTCTTCTAAGCTTTAGAATAATTGTATCAAAACCATCTTGAATTTGATTAAATTCTTTTTCAGAATCAGGATGTATTGAATATACTGTATGAGTAGAGGCAGTAATCTCATTTTCTTTTATATCAGACATTCTTTTAATTTCAAGTTCATAAGCATCTAGTTCAATATCTATTAATGAATTAATTTGTTCAATTCTTTTGGTAAATTTTTCATTAAGTTCCTTAGTTAAAATAATATTATTTTTACTTTTAATTTTACCCATAGTAAACTTAATTTTAACAAGATTTGTTAACTTTACTTGTTCAGATGTATAAAAGCTTATATATTTTTTCTTACTAACATTATCAGCATCTTTTTTATCTTTAATCTCATCAATTTCAATTTCTTTTTTATCTTCATATCTGTAAAAATCATTAAAGATAAGTATTTCACCAATTTCAAAATGTTCCAATTCTTTTTTATTAAATATTTTTTGTCTAACATATTGGTTATAAGTATTACATTTTTTATTTGTCCAAGTTAAAATAATATTATTATCATAACTTTCAATATTGTTATCATTATTTATTACACTAACAAAGTTATTTAACCATTCAGTAGTTTGTTTACCTTGTATTGAATATAATTTAACTTTTTCTGACTGGTATTTGAAAACATTAGGGATATCTTCATTTTTTTTTGAAAATATCCATTTTCTATGATCATTCGATAAATTCATTATCTTTTTATTTTTTGTTCTTATAATCTTTTCTAAACTAAGTTTTTTAATATTTTTTGCAAAAATTTTACTGTCAGACTGATTAACTGGTGGTAATTGTGCTGGATCACCTACATATATTACCTTGATTTTTGTATTAGCTGGATTAGCTATCTGGTCAGATATATCAGTAATAATTTGATTTGATAACATTGAACATTCGTCTACAACAATTAAATCATATATTGACCAATTTGGATCAACTTTACTTTTAGCAAAATATTTTTCTCCTGAACTAGAATCGATATACGATTGATAGTTTAACAGTCTGTGAACTGTCATAATATTTATATTTTTAGATAATTGTTCATAGTCCTCTATATTGTCGAATAGTTTTGATTTAGCAATATTAACAGCTTTATGTGTAGGTGCTGCTATAGTTATTTTTTTACATAATTTATCTTTTACAATATTATTAATAAATTTTGTTACAAGAGTAGTTTTACCAGTTCCAGCGTATCCAATTAATATTATTTCATTTTCTTTTGGATTTTTAACAAAATTTATTAATTCATCATACACTCTAATTTGGTCTTCAGTTAAATTTATTTTTTCATCAGGTTTTTCACTTACAATTTCTTCAGAATTAATAATTTGTGTATTATCTGATTTTGAATTAATAATATTATCATTACTTAGTGATTTTATTTCATCAATATTGTTAGTGTTGTCAACAATGGTATTTTTTTTCTTCGTTGATTTATTAATTTTATTTTTATTACTACTCATATTATCTTACTATATTATTTATTATAATATAATCAATTTTTTATAATAATTTATATTATTAACATATTCTGACTGTTTATATAGAAAATTTAAAATATAATATGTTAAAATTTTTTAAAACATTTATTTGTTTAATGTATATATTAAATGATTGTAATAATTTTAGCAGGAGGATTAGGAAAAAGAATGTGTTCTGATATACCGAAAGTCTGTCATGAAGTATTTTCATATACTGAAAATTTTGTAAAAAAACCAATGATAGTTCATGTTATACAAACCGCATTAAAACTTAATCCAAAAAATATTTTAATTATTGTTGGTAAATTTAAGCAAGTTATTGAAAACTGTGTTAAAAATTATTTAACAGAAGAAGATTTTATAAAGATTAATTGGATTATTCAAGAAGAAGCATTAGGAACAGGACACGCTATAAAATGTTGTTTAAATGAACTATCATTATATTCCAATACTAATACGTTAATATTATCAGGAGATGTTCCACTTATATCTTTAAATACACTAAATAATCTTAATTTATCTGAAAATACTTTGTTGGTAACAGAATTAGAAGACCCGACAGGTTGTGGTAGAATAATTTTAGATAAAAATAATTCGATTATAAAAATAGTCGAACAAAAAGATTGTTCTGATGAAGAAAAAATGATTAAACTAGTTAATTGTGGAATTTATCAAATTAATTCAAATAATTTACTAAATTTAATTCCATTAATAACAGCTAATAATAAAGCTAATGAATATTATTTAACTGATATAATAGGTCTTATGGTTCAAAATAATATTACCCTTTCTTATTTTAAATTAGAAAAAGATTTTCAATATGAAATTAAAAATATTAATACTAAAAAAGATTTAAATGATTTGAATAATTTTGTATATAAAAAAAATAAAGACAGTAGTAATAGTTTAATTGAATAAATTTTATTCAATTTGTCCTAATCCATCACATAATGAACATGTTATATAAGGCATTTGTGAAAATCCAGATTCACGACAATTAATGCATTTTATGCCATTACAAATATTACATATAATTGTGTCTTGTTTTATTAGACCACAACCTTTACAATCTGTACAAACTGTAAAATTTTTTTTAACTTTGATTAAATTTATATTTTTTAGATTATTTTTGGTATCCATTTTATATGAAAAATAGAAAATATTTTTATTACTGGCTATAAATATATATTTTTTTAATCAAGAAGATATTCATTTATTTCCATTCCACAATAATTTTGTGGATTCTTTCTATAATCTATAGGTGTATATATTCCTATAATAGCACTTTGTTGTAACAAAAACTTAAATATTTCTTTAAATAAAGGAGTATGTCCAAATTCAGGACAACCAATATGAGCCATTTCATGAATAACTACATACATTAAAGTATTCATATCGTGGATAGTATTAATAACTTTAGCTCTTAAACAAAATACTATACGTTCTCCTTTATTAACAGTATAACTAGTATATTTTTCATCAGCACCAGTCTCCATAATAACAATTGACTTTGTTCTTGATACAAGATCTTTTATATGCTCCATGTTTTTAGGAAATTTTTTCTTATTTTCTTGTAAATAATTAACTAATTTATACATATTTTTTTTTATTTTAGCCAAAGTGTTAGCTGCTACAGGTTTATCTTTTAAATCTCTAACCCAATAATATTCTTCATCTAAAGTTGATCTAGTTTTTACTAAATTATCATTAGAATAATTAAGCGAATAAATAAAATATATAGATGAAAATATCATTAAAATAATTATAATCAATAAAATCATTTTTTGCTAATATAATAAATTATATAAAAAGTTTTTTTATTTATATAATTATATATTATAATAAAATGGGAGCTTCTCAATCTAACGCTAAAGAGGAAACATATTCCAAAAATATTAAAAAATTACTAAAAGATAGTGATATTGAAACAAGTATTGGCTATGAACAAATTTCTAAAGAAGCAGATTTACAATCAGAAATTGCACCTATTGCACCTAGAAAAATGGTTTTACCTAAATTACATGGAGCCGGTATTCTTGTTGACTTATCAAGTTCAGTTAAAAATGAATTAGACCCTACAATTGAAACTAAACACATTTCAAGTAAACAAAGATATCTTAAATATGATGTATTCAATATGATGGAAGAAATTGAAAGAAAAAATAATATGACAGGAGGTAATCAAGACACTGATTCATCAATTACTACTGATAACAAAGCTATGGAACACATTAAAAGTGTAATCTTAAGCCAACTTAAGGAACTCGAAAAACATAAACAACATGGTTCAGGAAGCTGTGGATGTGATAAGAAAAATTTAAAAGGTGGTTTTGAAGATTCATCTAGTAGTGATTCTACTGAATCAACTTCATCATCAAGTTCTTCAGAATTTGGTTTAGGTAATCAAGATTCAAACTCAGAATCTTCTAATTTTTTAATTTCTCTATCACAATCAGCAGGCAACGATGATGAAGAAAATGAAGATGAAGAAGAAACTGAAGAAACTGATGAAACCGAAGAAACCGAAGAAACCGAAGAAACTGAAGATAGTGATGAAGATAGTGAAGACAACAGACGTAAACACAAAAAAAATACCTCACATAAAAAAACCCATGGAAAAACTCATGGTAGAACACAAGAAGAAACATCTAACGGTGATGAAGAAACTCAATCAGAAGAGGGATTATCAATCTTCCCTTTTAACTCTTCAGATATTAAATCCAGTGCATCAATTAAAAATTTTAAAATGTTAAGACGCAAAATATAAATAAATTTTTTATAATTCTATAACTAAAGATTTTTTAGTTATCTTATTTTGTCTTTTTCTTTTCTTAATTTCATCATCAGAGGACTCTTCGTCTTTTTTAAAATCAGTTGATTTAACATTATCTAACTGTTCTAATATAGAATTAGATGATTTAGATGATTTAACTTTAGTTGATTTATTTGTTTTAGTTGTTTTAGATGATTTTGTCTTTGTATCTTTATCATTTTCAATTATATCTTCATTTTTTTTAGTAGACTTATTTATTTTTTTAGAATTAGGAATCTCACTTAGTTCTTTTTCCAATTTCTTTAAATCATCAAGTTCATCTTCACTATTTTCAGATTGTTCAGATTGTTCAGATTGTTCTTTTGATTTAGATTTTACGGATTTTTTAGGTTTATTTGATGTTTCAGATTCTTCAGGATTTTCAAGATTTTCAAGATTTTCACAAACATAATCCATAATAGAAGATACATTTTTTCTTCTATTAATTTCCTTATTTATATAATTTTCAAATAACTTTTCGGGATTATGTGCGATAAGTTCTAAAAATTGTATACTTGGATTCATAATTTGATTTGTAATATAAAATAGATAATCTAAATCTAAATTATTTGTCAAAACATATTTTGGGTCCTCGACACGATCACCTTGTAATTTAACTTTACCCTTAGGTACAATATATACGAAAGGAACACGTTCATTAATATCTGGTTTATTACCAGGATCACGTTCCCCAATTCTATCAGCTAACACAGCATGTACAATTGAACTTCTATTTTTATAATTTCCCTTAAGAGTTTTACTAATTACGTATTTATCAATAGAGAATTCTCCTCGTAAAATCTTTTTAATTAACATTCTTGTATAGTCAATAGCTCCCTTATTACGGTCTTGAATACATGTTTCATTAGGTTTACCATTTAAAATATAGTCAACAATACCACCTACAACAATCTTAACTATTTTAGCATTATCACGACGTTTTAATACAATACCCATACTCTTTTGTTTAAAATTTTTATCATCATCTTCGTAAAGATTACCAACATATTTCTTTTTAGCCAAAATAATAAATGGCCATAACGTTTTTTCATAAACCTGTTCTTCTGGTTCAGGAAGTATTTTACAAATAGTATCACCTGCTAATTTACCTATTTCAATACAAATTGGTAATGCATCTCTATCTGTTCTAATTTCTTTAGTTTCTATATCATGAATTTTAGGACTAAAGAATACACTATCAGTGTTTTTAACAATTAAGGAACCAACACCAGCATGAAACCTGCCGATTTCTGTTTCCAAGTCATAAACATAATCATCAATGTATCCTAAATCATTAATTTGAATAACTGTTGTTGGTTCAGGATAATCATAATCTTTCCAACATATAATTCTAAATGTATTTTCTTTCTTTTGAACTACAGGATTATAACCAGCAAGTTTAGCCCAATAATATGTTTCTAGAGCACTTTCAATAAATTCCGTTTCAATAAAATGATTTTCTTCTGAATCTGTACATCCACAATAATGATTATAACATATCATAAAATTATCAATAATCTCGTCGTTACTATAATTATATTCAAAATTATCATTGTGTAAAAGTTCTTGACCTAATACACAATCTACAGGTTTTATTTGTATACAATCAGGATCTAGTAGAGAATGGTCTTCTGTTACTTTTACATAACCTTTAGGAGTTATTACTTCATATATTTTTTTATAAGTTTTATGTCTAATAACTCTAATTATTTTAACCCATCCTTTATCAGTCCATACACTATAATTAATAGTGTTATCTTGTTCTTTTTCACTTAAATTAGGGTCTTCTGCTTTAAATACTGAATAATCAGTAAAGTTATCACCTAATTGGTCAATACAAATAAAGTTAATTCTGTCTTTAGAATCTTTAACTAATATAGGAGTATCTCCTGTTACTGAATCTCCATAAATTACTTGTGGTTTAACACGAAAATTTGGTTTAATTATTTCGTTTACAGTTTTGTAAAAGTAATCTATAAAGTCCTCTTTGGTATTTCTTTGAGCTTTAGGTTCAACCCATTTTTTAACTTGAATGGGTCTATTATGATAGACATCTTTGTCAAATACTTCATTTGCATAAGATATGTATTTGTTTTTATCTATCAAAGCATAATTAATCAAATTACCAAAAGCTCCTTCGATAAATGTTTTAGATAATTCTAACATTTTACGACCAGTTGCTGTAGTTGATGCAGCTAATTCTTTCATATAGATTGGAGATGTTGGACCACCTACTTGACCATATAAACTGTTTGCTGTAACTTTATAAGCTAATTGTAAACCATCATAAATAGCTGAAGTAAAATAATCTCCAGAAGCAGCAGCTTTTTCCATTAATTTTTTAGTAGAACTACGTTTTTCTAATAGTTCTATTAAAATTAAGGGTAAAATACCTTTAGTACCATCTAATTTTTTTGCAAATCTGCAAGTTGTTGTAGTACCATCATTATTATTATATGTAACTGTTTGATAATCATAACCTTCTAGATTATCATATTTAGGTTCCATGACATAACATTCTTGAGATATATTTACTAAAATCATTGAACGAGGATATAGACTTGCATAATCCAATACAGGAATAGGTTCATAATGTACACCTTTGACTGGTGGGAATACAATAGCACCTTCATAACCTGTATTTTCATTCTCACTATCTGATGATTCCCCTTCTTTATTAAACTTTTTAAATTTATCATTAGGATTGTCTTTTTGTTTAACTTTTAATTTAGGCATAATGTGTTCTAATTCTCTACATTTTTTTGATACAAGAGAAAAGATTTTGACACCTTGACCTCTCATAAAAATATAACTTAGAGGTACATGACATACATTAGCCATACCCATATTATTGTTTAGAACTTGAATTTTTTCCATTAGTTTTGTTACAAGTACACAATCCATTATACAGTATTTAGCTATTATACCTCTTTCTTCATCAGTACCTTTTTGAAATTTGAATAATTCTTTAGCAGATACATCATCTTTAGCATGACACCAGAATGTTTTATTTTTCTTCTTGGTCATACCTCCGTGTTTTTCAGCATAAAATGCTTCTTCAGGAATAGTTCCATTAATTAATATTTTATAAACCTTTTCTACTTTTTCTATCTTTAATATTTTATATTTCTGTTCATGTTTATTTTCTGTAAGACCATCATCCCACATTATATTAACATAATCATCTTCTTTAATACCATATACACTTTTGGTAGTTATATAAGAATTTTGACCATCTTCTTCATAACTATCAATTTTCTCTCTAATAAATGTAGAAGCTACATTATCAAGTTTAAAACTATCTAATTTATAATCTCTCATAGCAACTTTCATTAAATCAATAATTACACGACCAGTCATATCAAAATATTTTAAAATATTGTCTCCAAGACCAGCACTTGATAATTCTTTAGTCTTAAATGGTGCTTTTTCTCCATAAATTCTTGATAAACATGAAAATCTTTCTATAACTCCTAATTTCTTAGCCCTATCATGCATATATTGAAAATCGAAACCATTTATATTATAACCAGTAATAATATCTGGGTCATACTTTTGAATAAGTTTAGTCCAAGCTAACAATACCTTTTTCTCATCATTAAATGATTGTATTTCAACATCTTCTAAACCTTTTATTTTTGCACAACCTCCTAAAGTAATAATACTTTTATGAAAAGGTTCTGATTCACCATAATAAGAAAATACTGTTCCTATTTGAATTATAGCATCATTATCATTTAATGCTACTGGGAAATTACCAGATTCACTAGTACATTCTATATCGTAAGATGCAACAATAAACTTTTGTACCGAATTATTTTCATATGGATTTAATTCAGTCCATTTACAATTTATAGAATGTTCACAATAAGAAACAATATCTGTATTAACCCTGTATTTATTTACTTTAACCCATCCACAAGCATTTAGTTTACGTATATGCATACAACGAATATAAGGAACAATATTTGATTCATACACATATAGTCTTGTCGGTTTTTTAAACAGAAATGGGTAATTAATTGGATTTCTTTCAATCCAGTTTTCAAAAAATTTAAATGATTTCATATTTTCAAATATCAGTCTTAAAAATTTAAAGTTTTTGTAAGCTGTAAATCCATAAAATTTTTTCCTTTCAATTATATCAAATGTTTTAAACCCATCTAATATTTTTTTATTTGTTATTTTTCCTTTTATGTAATTTATTAAAGAATAAGCTTTTGTTGCATTCCAATCAGTTGGTATTTCAACGTAAAAGAAAGGATTGTAATCTTCAACATTAACATAAATTGATTTGCCTTCACTTGTTCTACCAAATAATCTAATTCTATATACCTGTTTTTCATCAACACCTAATTCTTCTTCTAACTCATCAGATGCTTCTTGTTCTTCACCTTCATGATATTCATTCCAATCAATAATTTGGAATATTATAGGTTCAATACTCATCTATTATATAGTAATATTTATGGTATATTTATATATTATTTGATTTTCATTTTTTTTAATTTAAACAATTGAGGTTATTTAATATAATAATGGAAACTGTTCCTATAAAATATAATTTTTATAATAATATAATTATTCCAAATCAATATCTGGAATTTTATCTTAATAATTTATTGGAGAACAACATTTTAATATTCGAAATGTGTCAACAAAAATTTTTTTATTATTGTGATAAATTTATTTTAAATAATAGTTTTGTTTGTGATGTTTGGGAAACAAATAATCATGAAAATATTGAACATATTGAACAAAATGTTCAAAATGAACAAAACAAAAATAATATTAAACAAGACCCTTGGGATAATTCTATAAATGATGAAAAGTTTTATATAAATAATAGAATAGCACGAATATTTCCTATTTTAAAAAATTACAATAATTATGAAAAAATAAAAATAGACGATGATTCATTTAGTTATATAACAATAAGAGAAATAGCCGAACTAATAACTAAAATAATTTCACATCACTTATTACAATTTAATGTTAATCCTCAAAAATCATCAATAATAGATTATACTGCTGGTGTTGGTGGAAATGTATTATCTTTTTCAAAACACTTTCTTAGTGTACATGCAATTGAGTTATCAGAGTTAAGAGCAGAATATTTAAAAAATAATATTGATGTTTATGGATTTAAAAATATAACAGTATATAATGAGTCATCTATAGATTTTAATGAAAATAAAATGTTAAAAATAAATCCAAATGTAATATTTGTAGACCCACCATGGGGAGGTGTAAATTATAAGAATTCAGAATCATTAACACTAAAATTAGGAGAAGTAAATATTGAAGAATTAGTAGTTAATATTATAGATAAATTTACAAATTACATTAAAAAATGTAGTGAAGAAATAATTGATTTAAATGAAAAATCTAAATATGTTTTAAATAATAACAATAACAAATTAATAGTATTAAAACTTCCAAAAAATTATGATATTGAATATTTTTATAATTTTATATTAGAAAAAGCAAATACAAATAATTATAATATCAAACAGTGTTTATATATTCTAAACAAAATGTTGATTGTAGTTATAGAATTAACTTATTTTGCTGATTTATAAATAAATTTTTATTTAATGGTTTAATAATTATTTATAATACCATTTGATACATCAGAATATATGCAGAGGAAGTATCAATATCGCTTCCTTCCCATCTTGATACTCTGGAATCATCAAAATTGTACCAGTTCTCTGGATCAGTAACTCCTGCACAATTTGCAGTATAGTGACCACCACCCATACCACCATGATGATTAGAAATACCCTTAAGTACATATTTATTTGATAATCTAGGTTCAGTCATCATTCCTTCATCACAATAAGGATTTAAATCTAATTCCATAGGAATATCTACAAGCCTCTCATCTTTAATATATCTTCCATTTGGTAAAGGTCTAAATCTCTTTAATTGTAAAAATAAAACTAGTGGTGTTTTAAATATCTTACAGTTTTTTCTCATTTTTCTATTACAATCACATGTTTGACATTTGTGTTCAATTATTTCATCTTTAATCATTTTATCAAAACTTTGTGTTATTGTAGGAGTTACATCTAGTGAAATGATTGTATTTACTTCATAATTTGATGAAGTATAAGCACATTCTACACATGTTAAAGTATTAACTAAAAATGATTTTAACTGAAAAATCATCGGATTATATCTTTTTTTATATTCTTTAATCATATAACCTAAGCCCTCATATCTGTTAACAATATCTCTATTATTTCTTTTAAAGGTACTCAAATTTTGTAAGATTGCTCTTCGCTCTTCTATATCTTCAGTTGCAGCAACTGCTTCTTTAGTTTGTGATAACAGTTCTAAATAATTATTTATTACTTCAGGTACATTACTAATCGTTGGATCAGATTCAATACCAGTCTCCTCAAAAATATGGTCAATAACATTTATAAGGAATTCATGTGCATCTTGTTGTGTCTTTCCCACAAAACTTGGTATCTTCAAGTCAACAACTTCTTTAAACTCTCTTGGAGTTATTTGAGAATTTCCCTTTCTCATTATTAGATTTATTATGTCTGATAGTTTTTTTGTAAATGAACTATCAATATAATTTTCAACTTCAGATCTTTTAACTGTTACTTCCTGACCATCTGGTATTTTGTATATTTTTCTTTTCTTTTCAGCAATTCTTCTCATTGCACCACGATATAAATAGTCTTTGTAAGTTGCATTTCCATCTTCTTTTTCTGTAATAAATGATAAAATTGGTAAACAATGAATTAATAATTGTAATATTGAATTCATATAACATGTATTTCCAATGTTAACAAATCCTGCTAAACCTATTTTTGGTTGTTGATAATCTTGCATCTCTGACATAGTTATATATCTGTAATATATATTTAACTAATTATAATATATTAATATCAACTTTTTCATAATATTTTATAATAATATCAATCGTATATATATAAAAGATATAATCAAACTTATGAATAAAGTTGAAGATTTTTCAAATGTCATTGTTAAAAATCCTGATAACAAATATATCGTTGATGAATTTATTCGCTATTATATGTTTATTTATAGTAATTACACTCTGTCTCAAAAATCATCTAAGGAAAATTATTATAAATTACTAGTTATTAAAAAAGTTATTGGAATTATTTCTGGTTTTAAAAAAGAAATAACATCTGGTTCACAATTAGCTGATATTAAAGGAATTGGTGATAAAACTGTTGCTAGAATAAATGAAATTATCGATACTGGAACTCTTTCTGAAATTAAGGAAAAAACCAAACAAATTTCTGCTATTAAAGAGTTATCTAGTATTTATGGTATTGGTCCCACTAAAGCATCTTATTTTTTTGAAAATTTTGGTATTAAGTCTATTAAAGACTTGATTTCTGCTGATAAAAAAGGACTTATTGAACTAACTAATCAAATGAAATTAGGTATTAAATACAAAGATACTCTATGTGAAAAAATACCACGTATATTAATTGCTAGATTAGATTTGTTTGTACAAGAGCAATTGTTAGATGTTGATTCTAATTTCATATCTATTGTATGTGGCTCTTATAGAAGAGGTAAAGATTATTCTTCTGATGTTGATATATTAATTACCCATAAAAAATTAAAAAATAAAGAAGATACTGGAAAATATTTAAAAAAAGTATTAGATAGATTGGAAAAGTTTTTTATTGTTGATAAACTTACTGAAAGCTATAATACACACTTTCAGGGATTTGCTTCCTTTAAACTTATTCCTGATTTACCAAAATCTTATGATAAGAAAGAATTTGATGTTAAAAAAAATGTTATTAGACTTGATATTATAATGGTTCCTGAAATGTATTTTTATACTGCTCTTATGCATTTTACAGGGTCAGGAGTTTTTAATCAAAAAATGCGTTTACATGCTAAATCTTTAGGAATGAAATTATCTGAATATGGTTTAATTAAGACTGAAAAATCAGGTAAAGAAATAAATATTCCAATTGATTCTGAAGCAGATATTTTTGATGCACTTTTATTAAAATATATACCTCCTGAAAAAAGATAATTTAAAAAGTTAATATTTTTATTAAACTTTTAGTTGAATTAACTTTACATTTTGAATTCAAGTCTCCTATCATACATAATTCTTCTTCTCCATTAGACACATAAATAATTGTGTTATTAATTGTTACTTTTGAATTTAAAATTTCTGATTTATTATTTAAGTCAAAAGGAATTTTACTACCTTTAATACATCTTACTTTTGAATTGGAATTTTCTTTTATACCAAGTGATATTGAACATAAGTTTTGACCACCTTTGTAATTCTCTACATCAAAACATACTGAATAATTTATTATATTATTACCTGGCTTAAGTTTTATAAATGAAATCTTATTATTTGAACCACCAGAATTTTCTGATGTAAAATCATTAAAATTTTCATCAAACATTAATCCTATATATTTTTTATTTTGGTCGACTGGTCTAGGATGCGAAATACTATATGCTTTTATTATAACTGACAAATTTGGATTATTTATATTTTTGTTTTGATTAGTTTGATAAGATAATTTAACTGGTTTACTTTTTAATTCCCCATCTAACTTTTTAATTTTTAAATTAAGATTTTCAATTAATTTATTAAGATTCTGAAAGCTCGACATTACAAATATTGTTTTTATAATATATTTGTATAAATAAAAATATCGTGTTTAAGTATATTTAATTTTTTATATATTTTAATAATTCATTATTTAATTTATTTATAATTGTTTTATAATTCTTTTCACTTAAATCAACATTATAAAGAATTGATGAATTTATATTTAATTTTTTTAGTAATTCATTTTTCCTTGTATCTAATTTTTTTGCATAATATCTTATAAATAACATATATAAATTATTCTGATTGTCATTTTCTACTTCCTTATAATCTTTTTTAAACTTTTTAATTACATAATTATTTATCAATTCAATAGGACTAGTTTTTATTCCTAATTCATCACTTTGTAATTTTATTTCTACATATAATAAACACCATGCTAAACAAAATCCAGAAGGGTCTCCATAAATTTTGTTATATTTATTAAATTCATCACTTCTTGCTTGGAATCCTGGAAAAGGTTGCACAAAATTAAAATTGTATCCTAATGGATTTGAAATTTTTTCAATAATCATTTTATTTATTTGATTAGAGCTATCCAAATTTATTTCCCCATATGGTTCAAATCTTTCCACTATTTTTCTTTTATTATCTAATAAAATTATATTTGCGTGTCGTAAATTATTTGTTTTGTTATCAACTAAATTTATTGATAATCTTACATAAATATATTTATGATTATTCTTTTCTATTAAATTCATTAGGTATTTTAATAAATTTTCATCTAAATAATAATTATCTTTATTTTTCCAAATTATAATAAATGGTACAATGTTTGTAAAATTGTAAAAATATAATTTTAAGTATGAATTTATATAACTTTGATTATTTGACATTTCTAATAATTTCTTATGCTCATCAAAATATTCTTTATTTTGTATAAAAGATGGTATCGTTATTTGTTTGTATTTTGATAACAATATTATTGTATATATTATATTATGTAAAACGTCAGAGTTAAATATACCTATATCTGTTTTTTCTAAAATTTTTTTAAAATCAATATTTTTAGTAATTTTATTTATTTTATTGGGTATCGATATCTGATTGTTATACTTTTTTTTAAGTATATCATATATTGATATACCATCTGTATTTTCTTCATAAATATCTAAAGTGTCCAAGTATTTTTTTATTATTTTTGGTTCTATCTCATAATTTTCAAAAATTGTAAAAAATATATTTTCATTTTTAATATTTTTAATTTTTTTTATGTCAGATTTTTCTAATATATCAAAGATTAATTTTATAAATTTTTGTTTGTATTTATAATTTTCTTCATTTTTATTATTATAATTTTTTATAAAACTAAACATATGGCTAGACTCAGTATTTACAAAATATATAAAATTTATTTTTGGAACTAAATATTCTAGTATATCATATTTTTCTGTTAATAATAAATAGTCTATACAAGTTAACATATTTTTATCTGGATATATGTCTAAATTATCAGGTCTAATGTATTTTAATATGTCTAATAATATTTCAGAACTCTTTATTACAGAACATAATTTAGTTATTAATAAGGTTAAATCTTCTCTACCAAATTCATATATTATTTTTAACATATTTTTTAATTTATAATAATCAGTTTTATTATCTTTAATATTAACTATAATTTTTTCCTGATTAATATTAATTAGTGATAATATTATATCTATTGAGTTTGTTTCATTTATATCACGTTCCACTACTATTTTTATTACTAACTCAATTTTTCCATTTTTTAAAATATCAATTATCAAGTCATAAAAATATTCAATAGAAAATAATAATTGAAATAAATTTACTTCATTTACTGTTTTTATATCTAGTATTTCATTATCATATCTTATTAATTCTTCTACTATTTTAAATTCCGAATTGTCTAATAATATTTTTAAACTGTTTTTTCTATTTTTATTATTGAATCCTAATAAAAATAAATTTGATTTTATATATTCAAATTCTTTTTTGTTTTTTATTATTTTACAAATATTTTTTGTTATATATAAATCTACTAAATCTACTTGTTCTATATATTTATATATTTGTTTATCATCGTGTTTATTCATTTGTTTTATAATTAATTTAACTAAGAAATTAAGAAATAATAATATGATTATTATTCCTAAATAAAAAAATATTTAATTTGATTTATTTGTTTCATTTGGATATTTAAACTCGGCATGAAGCAAATAATTGTTGGTTAACGTTGTAGGCAATTAAACCAGTGTAGAATAACATGGCTTCCATTGATTTGTACCATTCAGCACCTTCTTTACCTACCATAGGGCCCCATACTCTTTCAAGTACGTTGACTAAGAGAAGGTAGATAAGGACAGTAAGAATAGCCATAGTAATTGTGCATTTCCAGTCGATTGACATTATATATATATTATAATATCGAAAAAAATATTTTTATTTTATTTTTATTAAATGATTTTATATAAAAAATATGTTTATATCAATTTTCGTCTATATTGTTTATATCTAAAAATTAAATTAACTTATATGTTTTTATTGAAAAAATTTAAGCACTACAAGTTAAACATACTTCCTCCTCTTTCATACGATTATTAATTATATTTGGTCTTGAAGTTATTCCTCTTTTTTCTTTGATATTTTTTTCAATTTCAATATCGATTCCGAATTTTATTGCTTCTGATGATGGTCTTGATTTCAAATAGTACATTCCTGTCTTTAATCCTTTCTTCCATCCATACATATGAGATGCATATACTTTACTCATATCTGGTTGTTCCCAAAATAAATTTAAACTTTGAGATTGGTCAATAAATACACTTCTGTCAACACTCTGGTCTACTACTACTTTTTGTTTTATGTCATAGGCTGTTTTATATATAGACTTTATTTCTTCAGGTATTTCTAGTTTTTGTACTGAACCATTATCAAATACAATTTCTGAATAAATTTGTTCATTCCATAATCCTAATTTTTTTAAATCTTTTACCAAATATTTATTTACTACTATATATTCTCCTGCTAATACTTTTCTTACGTAAATATTTGTTGTTACTGGTTCTATACTTTCTGTATTATTCATTATCTGAGCTGTACTTGCTGTAGGCATTACAGTAGTTAGTAAACTATTTCTTGTTCCGTGTTCCTTAATTGATTCAATCAGATTTACCCAATCGTAACCTAATTCTTTATCCATATCATCAACTGTTTTACCTGCTAAATGAAATTGAAGTAATCCTTGAGAAAATGGTGAACCCTCGAATGTTTCATATGGACCAAATTTCTTTGCTAATTCGTTCGATTTGATTAATGCATTATAATAGATACATTCAAATATCTTTTTATTTAATTTTGAAGCATCCGCTGAATCAAATGGATATCCCATTTTTATATAAGTATCTGCTAACCCTTGAACTCCTAACCCTACTGGTCTATGACGAAAGTTTGATTTTCTTGTCTCTTCTACCGGATAATAATTCATATCTATTATATTATTCAAATTTAATACTACTGTCTGAACTACTTGACCTAATTTTTCAAAATTATATTTGTCATCTTCTACAAACATTGGCAGACAAATTGATGCCAAATTACATACTGCTATTTCATCTGATGATGACTTTTGACATATTTCAGAACATAAATTTGATGATTTAATTGTACCTAAATTCTTTTGATTAGTTTTTATATTAACATGATCTTTATACATCATATAAGGCATACCAGTTTCAATCTGTGATTCTATAATCTTTGTAAATAATTCTCTGGCTTTAATTTCCTTAACATATCTTCCCTCTTTAACATAAGAATAATATAATTGTTCAAATTCTTCACCATAACAATCGGTTAATCCAGTAGATACATCTGGTGTCATAAGATACCAAGGTCCATCAGTTTCTACAGCTCTCATAAATGCATTTGGTATCCATAATCCTAAAAATAAATCACGTGCTCTTAAATTTTCATCACCCGTGTTTTTTCTTAGTTCTATAAAATCAAATATATCATAATGCCATGGTTCTAGGTAGGTAGCCACACTCCCAGATCTTAAACCAGACTGATTAATATAGCGTGCAGAACTTTCAAGAACTTTACATAGAGGAATTATACCATTAGATTTTCCACCATTTGATTTTATTGTTGCACCATCTGCTCTTATATCAGAAAGACAAATACCTATACCACCAGCCCATTTTGAAATTTTCATTACATCTGAAATTGATTTACAAATTCCATCTAGATCATCTGAACATTGTAAAAGATAACAAGATGATAATTGAGGATAAGTTCTTCCTGAATTAAATAATGTTGGTGTAGCATGAGTAAAATATAATTGTGACATATTATTATAAGTATTTGATATCAAATTAAATTTATCTTCTTCATTTGTTGAAGGATGTAATCCATGTATTTGAATTGCACATCTCAAAAACATCATTTGAGGTGTCTCGATTATTATTTTATCTTTGTCTCTTAATAAATATGATCTTTCTAAAGTTTTTAATCCAAAGAAATCTATTAGTTTATCTCTTGATGAAACAATTAGATTATTAAGAATTTCCAAGTTTGATTTTATAAATTCATAATAATTTGTTGATATTAAATTATAATTTTTTTGTCTTTCTGTACAAAATTCTAAAGAGTTTTTTGTTGTAAGATAAATATTTTTTATTTCATATTCAACAGCTAGTTTATTAAAATCTGGCTCTCTTGAAATCATTGTCGCACATGTACTAGCAATAAAATCATTTATTTGATATTCACTCATTTCATCAACTAAACCATTAACTAATGTTGTTTTTAATTTTTCTATGTAACCAGATTCAGCACTAATTTTTAACTCATTGCATCTTTCAATTAAATTATCCAAAATTGTGTCAATTTTTAAACTCATAGGATTTATATTTAATTTACTATATTTATATTTAAAAATCAATTTTTATTATTTAAACTCGTTAAGACCATATAGTTATTTTTATTATAAAATACCTTCTTATTAAGACCAAAATTATATATTTTTATTTGATATATAAATATAACAAGACCTTAGATATTTTTTCTTATTAACGAATAATACCATAATACATCTTAAACATGATTATATTTAATACATAATCATCTTTGTATTTTTATAAAAAAATGGTCTAGATTATACATGGTCTTGGAAAACAAAAAACACCAGATGATATCATCTGAACCAATAAAATTGAAAAATTATAAAAATATAATACAATTATTATAGAATTTATGAATAAATTTGTTGAAACAAAATCAGACCTGTATTATACTAGTGAAATTGAACATGAACCTATTCTAGACGAAAAAAATTCTAGATTTTGTCTTTATCCAATAGTTTATACTGGTTTATGGAATCTTTATAAAAAACAACAATCTGCCTTTTGGAAAGCTGAAGAAATTGATTTTTCTCAAGATTATAAAGATTGGGAAACTCTTGATTCTAATGAAAAACATGTTATAAAAATGATTTTAGCTTTCTTCGCGAATACTGATGGTATTGTTAATCTAAATATCAGTTCTAGATTACTTAATCAAATTACAATCAATGAAGCTAAAGTTACTTATAATTTTCAAATGATGATGGAAAATGTACATTCGGAAACTTATACATTGATGTTAGATAATTTAATTAAAGACAAAGATGAAAAAGAACATCTTTTTAATTCAATTACTACTATCCCTTCAATTAAAAAAATTTCTGACTGGGCACTAAAATGGATTGATTCAGATACAAATATCGCTTCTAGAATTGTCGCTTTTGCTTGTGTTGAAGGAATTATGTTTTCTGGAGCATTTGCTACTATTTTCTGGTTAAAAAAATATAAAGGTTCTGGTAAACTTTTTATGAATGGTCTTATTAAATCTAACGAATTTATTTCAAGAGACGAAGGTATGCATGCTGAATTTGCTTGTGAACTTTATAAACTTATTATTAATAAACCTAGTAAATCTGAAATTACTAAAATTATTACAGAATCAGTTGATATTGCATCTGAATTTGTTAATGATAGTATTCAATGTAAACTTATTGGTCTTAATTCTGAATTAATGAATCAATATATTAAATATGTTGCGGATAGATTATTTGTTTCATTAGGATATGATAAATTTTATAAAGTTACTAATCCATTTACATTTATGGATACTATAGGTATGGTACAAAAAACTAATTTCCATGAACAACGTGTTACAGAGTATCAATCTGCTTATAATTCTAATACATCTAGAGAATTTGTCAGTTCTGATGATTTTTAATATAATAAAAGCATCACTTAATATCTTAATTAATTTAACTAATTTTTTAATAAAGTTTATTTATCGTTTTGATTATATTAATTACTAATATAGATTAATTTTTAATTATGGGCAAGAAAAAAAATACGAAAAATTTGGAAAAAAATATTAGTGGGTTAAATAATAATATGGAATTTTTAAAATCAAATCAAAATGTTTCTGATGAACATGATGTCCATGATGTCCAAGAAGTCAAAGATGTTCAAGATGTTCAAGATGTTCAAGAAACTGAAGAAACCCAAGATAACACCACATTTATTACATCTAGTGATTTTCTAAGTTTACATGAGAAACTTGGAATACAACAATCTTTAGATAATTCAGAATTAGGATTAGCTCAAAAACTTGATCAGGTCCTTAATAATTTATTAATTAAAGACAAAATATTAATTGAAATGTTTGAAGAAAATAAAAAACTAGCAAAACTTAATAATGAATTAATGCTTTCTAATTCTAGATTATCTGATGAATTAGATGAAGCCCAAAATAAATTATCAAAATCTGAAGAAAAAATTAGTAATATCAATAAAGTTGAAATGTTACTAAAGATTAAAGAAACTCTTTTAAATAAAAAAATAGAAGTTGTTGATGATATTGATAGTAATAATAGTAATGTTAATAATAATTTAAATAATAATAACAATGAGGAAAAATCTAAAAAAGTAATGTTTGAATCTTTTGAAAATAATGACAATTATAATGATAATGATAACTCTACCACAAATAATTTTGATGATAAATATAGTCAAGATGACTCTAGTTCGAGAATTGATTTAACTAAATTAAGAAGAAGAGCTAGACGTTTTTAATTACTTAATTTATTAAATTATTCATTAATTTCTGGTTTAGCATATAATTCAAAACCAGTATAATCTATGTTTTTAGATTCTTCTCTTAACATTCTGTATAATTGATTGTAACTTGGTAATTGTTTTGGTTTTAATGAATATAAATATTTTAACCACTTTACTAAGAATTTGTATTTATTATTTACTAAATCTTCTAACGGAGTATGAAATTTTACTTCAGCTATTGTGTTATTAGTTTTTGTAACACCATTTTCTTTATTTTTATGATATCCACATTTGCAATTTGTATGAATATGTTTTGATGGGTCAAATTTTTCTGTATCTTTTTTATGACCTACCCAAGGAAGGTTTTTATCTGTAAATATTACTATGAGAGAATAAGTTAAACTAATTAAATCATCTACTATTGTTGGACTTTTAAATTCATGTATATTTAAACTAATATAACGTAATGTTCCAGTTATACTTTTGGTTGGATGAGGTGGTATCATAATTACTCTTTCGCCTTCATATTTATAATATTCTTTTGCTAAACCCATATCTATTATAATTGGACTTAATTTTTTTATACTTTCTATACTTAAACCATAGATTTTCTTGTTTAATACTAAATTTGATAATTTAATGTCTCGATGAATTATTCCGCATCTATGAATACAAGACATAATATGTAGTAATTGATGTGCTAAAAAATACTTTGAATTTTCTGATAAAGTATATTGTTCTGTTATGTTCTCAAAATTATCTCCACATAATTCCATAGTTAAAAAATTAAAATCATTACATTCAATATATGAAAATGTTTCAGGTATACAACGTGACTTGATTATATAATCCATTTGTAACTCGTTTGGTATTGTTAATAAATTATTTAGTGTAAGATAATTATATATTTTTATTGTTGGATTTAAATTCATGTTTTCTATTTGAGATAATATTTTTTCTTTATTTGCATTATTTTCATTTTCAGCCAATATATTTTGATATTTTAAATATTTTTTTACTATGTACATTTTTCTACATATCTTAAATTCTCTTATCAATGTTAGGTTTTGGTTTGATTTGGATTCACACTTTACAGCTATATCTTTTCCATCAATTTTTGCTACATATACACTTCCAAATGCACCATTACCTAATTTATTTTGTGTTATGACAAATTGGTCACTCAACTTATTTGAATTAAACATTTATTTATACTTTATAGATAATATTTAATATTAATATAACCTTATAATATTTATTAGTATTATTGTGTTATAAAGTTATTTGTTTCTTTATTATTTAGATTAAAATACTAAAATATTTTTGTATAGTTTATTTATTATTAAAAATGAATTCTCTTACAAACAGAGATTATGAAATTTATAATTTTAATGGTACTTCTGAATATGGTGGTGGACTAATTAATAACAAAATTAATGACTACTTTAATGACATTTTAAATGTTCCAGAAGTTAAACCTGTCACAATCATTTCTAAACCTGAACAAACTTGGGGTAAATTTTATCGTGATTATCTTGAACCTAATATTCTCTTTTTTGTGTTATTAATTGGTGTTGCTATTTTCCTTGTTATTAGATATTATACTTTAGATATGGACCCAGATAAAGAACCATTTGATAAAGATATTAATGATCTAGATGAATTTATTGAAGATGATGATGAAGATGTTGATTTAGATGACCCTGAATCCTATATTAAATATAAAAAAAAGAAAATGAAATATAAATACAAAAATAAAATTAAAAAATATAAAGAAGAACTTGCTAATGAAAAACAAAAAATTCTAGATTTGATTGATGAATTAAGTTCAATTAATTATGAAGAAAATAATCATTATAATCAAATGTCTCGTGATTTAGAAAATAAAATTAGTCTTTTTAATGAACAAAAGAGATTAGACCAAATTGAAAATTCTAGACAACTTGAAGAACTTAAAAGACTTGGTCTAATGGTTCAAGCTAAAAATAATGATGCTTTTTCTAATCAAATAGTTAAATTTAATTTACCAGATTCATCAAATTATTCTAATTCAGTTAATACATCTGGAGATAATTATTCAAACAATTATAATTCCAAAACTAATCAAAAAACTAAACCTGGAACTGGAAAAAATTCCAAAACAAAAACATTTTCAGAACGAGATAGACAATATGGTAAATATGAAAAATCAAATCCTTTAGACCATACTATTAAAAATTTTGATACTGATTCAGATGATAATAGTAATTATTACAGAATTAATAAACATAATACTAATAATGACGATTTTTTTGATGGTATTTATATAAATCCTCCATATAATTAAATGTCTAGTCATATTATTTTGTAAATTTTATATAAACCATTAATATAAGTTAATATATGAGAATTTTAATAGAATTATTATTAATTTCAGTTATCATTGGTATTGGTATGATGTATATTTTCTCACCAAAACCTGAAATTATTTTAAAATTACCTAATGAAAAAGATATTTTTGTTGATATCAATAATGTTTGTTACAAATATAAAAAAAAATATTTATAAAATATTAAATTAATATATAACTTTATTATATAAATTTATTATCATGAATAGTGGAGATATAACTGGAAATATAATTTTAGAAGCTTTTAAAAAAAAAGAAATGGAAACTCAAATATCAAAATTAAGAAATAATAATGTGTCTGGGCTAAATTTTCAATCTGGACAAGTAACAAATTCTAATTTTTCTTCCCAAGATTTAAAACAAAATGATACTATTTCTTATCCAAGTACTCAAGTATACAGTGGTATGCCTATAAATTCTGATTTACTACAAAGTAATAATAAGTCAAATGATTTTAATCAATCAAATGATTTTAATCAATCAAATGATTTTAATCAATCAAATGATTTTAATCAATCAAATGATTTAAAAGACCTTAATAGCATTAATACAATTATGGAACTTAATAATTCATTAAGAAATAATATTAGATTTAGTCTCGCTATATTTAAAAAAATAAATAATTTCGAACATAATTATATACATGAATTATTTGAAAAATCAAGTTAATGATGTTTTTTTAACATTAATTTTAGCTATTACAATTTTATGGCTTGTATATATATTTACACCAATGTCTCATTATAATTTGTATATTATCGAACCTAAAAAAGAATAATTTATTATTATTATTTAGTTAAAAAATATTAATTAAATAATTTATTTACCTAAAAAATTGTTTATATATATCTTTTTTCCATCTATTACTACTCTTTCTAAACATGTAATAAATCCATTAGAATTATCATCTTGTACCAATCCTACTGTCTTTAACATATCTTTACACATTCCAATCTTAAGTTTTTTGTCTCGGTCATCTTTTGCACTTAAATCTGGACCTTTATTGATTTCCATAATTTGAGGTCTTAATTCATCATCTATAGCTATATCTGCTCCGTACAATTGAAAACTTACACCTAATGTTTTTGTTCCTAATGTTTCATCATATGGTTCTATAATATATGATAATAAATGATATATTTGTGAAAACACATAATCTGATAATTTAGTATTAGGTCTAGTTTTTACCAAGTATTCTTCTATAGGTGTAAGTTTTCTTGTAGAATCTAAATATTCTCTAAAATCACCATGAGTTAATGGATTTTCTACATAAACTTGTCTGTCAATATAACCTGTTGTTACATTTTTCTTGAAATCATTACTGTTCTTTTCGAATAATTCTGGGGTATAATACATAAATCCATTATTATAAATACATATCTTAAAGTTACCTTTTGTATCTTTCATTACTAAAACATATACTCTTAAATTTATTTTTCTTCCTGAAATTAAATAGGGATTTTGTAATAATTCTTGAACTAATAATGCTTTTCCTCTTGAATTTATTACTGAGTCTAGTGAGTTATGAATTTCAATACCTTCTTGTCTTTGTAAATTATTTTTTGTTATGTATAATTTTGAAGAATCATATTCTTTCTTAAATTTTTCTACTGAAGAATCTGATGTTAAATCCCATGTATATGGAATCATTGTACTTGCAACTTTTTCACCATATCTGTTAACTAAGAATTTCCATAATGATAATTTTGATACCATATAATCAGTATTGTTTAACATAAAAATTCTTACTCCATCTCCATATATGTTTTTATTTATTCCGTTAGCTACTAAATCATCTATTTCTTTTTCAGTTGTTTCATATGAACATGGTACTATTAAACATGCATCTACTATTGTTCCATTTTTACCATCAGTTTGAACAAATCCATAATCTTTTAATGCATCATAAAAACTATCATTTTTTATATATTTACAAGTTAAACCATAGTATAATTTGTTTGGATTAATTTTTTTAAATGATAATTGGAATGATTGTTCTGGTTGTTCTGATACAACTACATTACCAAAATTTTCAACTTTCTCTTTTTTGGTTTTATTATCTGTGTTTCTGTGTAAATAATTGTATACTATTGGATTCATACAATTAGTACTTGTTCTTACAAGACCATCGGAAATTTCTATTTTTTGTTGATTTTGAGGATTTTGAGGATTTTGAGGATTTTGAGGATATTGAGGATATCCTATTCTTTGACTAACTGTTTCTTGGTTACTTGTTTTTTTATTTACAAAATTTACTGGGTATTTAATTGGAGCTTCATTTTTAACACTACCCCAATTTATTGATTGAATACCATTAATTATTCCATTAGATTCTTCGTTCATATTTTCTTCAGTTATTTCACTATCTAAACTTGCTTCTGTTCTAGATTCTATTAATGGGATTATTTGAGGCATTTGAGGCATTTGAGGCATTTGAGGGATTTTATTCATTACTTCTTGAACTGTTGAAATATCAACTTCTTGTTTTAAATTTAAATTATTAATTTGGTCGATACTTTGACCTACAACTTCAATTGATGTATTTAAAGTTGTGTTTAATAAATCACCTGATGTGTTTAATAATTCTCCTGATGTATTTAATAATCCAGTTAATCCTGAAAGTATATCTAAACCATTTTTTGATTCAGCCTGTAAAACTTGATTACTTTCTGTAATACTTATAGTTTTTACTAATTTATTTTCATATTTAGTATCATCTCTTATCAAATAAATTAAAATTAATAAAAGGATTAGAATAATTATTGTTCTCATTATAATTTATATATTTATATAATAAATTAAAAGATATTAAATTTTACTATTTAATAATTTATCCTAATCCTAAAAATTATTTAAAATTATAAAAAATTACTGTATTATTTTCACTTATAATTTTTATTTGAAAAAAAATATTATAATATATAGTAATATATATTATATAAATGGATTTACCAAATGTTAGTTCCAAAAAATCTGAAGATACAATTACCAATATTGTGATAATTGTTGTAGTTATTGCTGTTTTATGGTACTTATTCGGACACAGATTAGAATTTTTTGCTGATAATGATATGCAAGTAGAAATTGATTCTAAATCATCTAGTGTTGTTAGTCCAGATGGTATGATGGGTACTGGTTCTAATTCTAATCTTATGGCTGATATTACTTCAGCTAAAAACTTTATTGATAAAAATGCTAGTATTGATAGTACCGGTGCTGGTTCAAATGCTTCTAGTGATATTATTCCTCAAGAAAATAATCCAGTATTTATGACTCCTGCTGATAGATCTCTTGTTGCTATGAATCAAATTTCACAAAATGATTCTAAAGGTACTGGTTGCAATTTATTAGGTATTAACCCTAGTAAACTATCTAACTATAAAAAGAAATTTTATTCAATGTACAAACACCAAATTGAATGCCCTAAAAATTGTGGTCTAAGCAAAGTCGGTACTAGAGATTGTTATATGGATAGACTCGGTATGAAAAAATGTGGTATGGATTCTGATGACTCTGCTTGTGGTGGTGTATTTACTTATGATTATAATAACCCTGATGTTTTCGCTTTAGGTTATCTTGCTCTTGATAATAATAATGCTAGACCATGTGCTACCTGCACATTCAAACCTTCTGGTAATAATTTAAATAGAAGTTCAATTGCTGAAGATGTTACTGTTTTTGATTCTGCTCCTTTACCTCCTTATAATCCTATGGGTAATATGGGTAATATGGCTAATACTGCCCCTGAAACTGCTTCTGAAGTAAAAGAAGGTTTTAGAAGTATGAGATCCTTATCAAAAGAAAATTTTAGAATGATTAAAGAAAATTATGAAGATTTACCTGAAGCTACTAAACAAGCTGATGCCCAAAGAATGTCTCAACAAAATGTTTCAAATGCAAATGTAAGTAATTATGTTGATTTTGAAAATAATGTTTACTTAAACTCAACTAGTGGAGAAACCCAAGTAGATAAGCTTGCTGAACTTAGAACTTGCAAGAGTGGTACTTGTGGTTTATCTTCTTATGGTAAATCAATTGCTAATGTTTATGATAAACTTTTAGATACTCCTGCTTATACAAATAGAGCATCTTGTAATCCTAATTACATTACTGGGGTTTTAGAAGATGCTTCTATGTCTAGTGATTTTGCTAATGTTTAAATTAATTTTTCCTAGCAATCTATATATTTATTTATATCAATATATATATATATACATTCCTTATGAGTACTGATACTGATTCAAATTTAATAAATGATCCAAATTTAATAAATGATCCAAATTTAATAAATGATCCAAATTCAATAAATGATCCAACTGAATATATTCCTCCTACCAAGAATATTATTGAACAACATTTTATTTTTGATTCTAATATAAATGATTTATCAAATATAAAAAATGTTATTTTATTAGATGAAAGAATTAGAGACCATAATGCTCTTTATTCTAGTGTTAATTCTCAAACTTTTGTTCTTAAATATAATCAAGGTTTAACCTTTAATGAGTTAGTTACTATATTAAAGGAAAGATTTACAGAGATAGAAAGATTTGCAATTGTTTCAGATAATGGCAGTATACAATCTGGAAAAATGTTATTAGATAATAAATTGTTTTTTGAACCAAATGATTTAGTGACTGATGATAAAAACGAATATTCCACCAATTTAAAAAATATTATTGATTTGATTAAATTATTTAAAATAAAAAATTTAGACTTTTTGATGTGTAATTCCCTTAAATATCCTGATTGGAAAAAATATTATTCCATTTTGGAAAAAGAAACATGTGTTATTGTTGGTGCATCTGATGACGAAACAGGTAATGTTAAATATGGAGGTGACTGGGTATTAGAAAGTACAAACCAAGATATAAAATCAATATACTTTAATGATAGTATAAATTCATATTCTAGCACACTCGTTGCATTTTCTACAGATGTTCTAATTCAACAAAAAAGTGGTTTAGATACGATCGAATATTTTGATGGTACTTCATGGAATGATATTGAAGCTTGGCCATTTACTATTTCCAGTTCTAAAGAGTCTCCAGCATATTTAAATGTAACTTTAAATGGTAATATTACATTATCAAGTTCTACTACTGGTACCGGTGCTAATGCTGATAAATATTTTATTATTGGTAGTCGATATATTATTTTTAATGGTGATAATAAAACGGTTACAATATCGTCTATTTCAGATTATAACGGTCTAATTCAAAATGGTACATTCGGTGGTTCAAATGGATTTTCTGATGTCTTGGTTAAAAATATAAATGTTAGTACTAACGCAACAAGCTCTTTTTTAAGAGCATATACTGGATGGGTAGTTCAAGAATCATTTGCAAAAGGTGCAATTAATAATATTGTTGAATTCTGTAGTTCTAATGGTAAAATTGGTGTAAATGGTACTAATGCGGCTGCAAGATATGGTTGTGGTGGTATCGGTGGTGGATGTGGTGATAATGGAGGTAATATAATATTTAGAAATTGTTATTCTTCAGGTAATCTTGATGGTTATAATTCAGGTGGTATAGTTGGACAAGAAACTGGCTCTAATGGTACATGTATAATTAGAAACTGTTTTGCTTATGGAAATATTCCATCTAATGGAGGGTTCGGTAGATATGCCGGAGGTATTGTAGGTGAATGGCCTGCTGTAAGAGGTGGAAATTGTTTTGTTGAAGATTGTTATTTTCTTGGAACAATAGGACAAGCTGACTCTGGTGGTATAGTAGGTAATTATGCTGCCGGAACTGGTGATTCACCAGACCCTGGTAATGGAGGTATATGTCGAATTTTTAGGTGTTATACTTTTGGTAATGTAACTGTTGCTGGTAGTGGTGGTTTATTTGGTTCTTTTGCTGGGGCATTTGGTACTGATAATTATGGTATTGTGTCTGCACAAAATTGTTTTGTTGGTGGTAGAATAACTAATGGTAATGATTTTTATGGTTCAAATTCACGTGGTACAACAAATTATTGTTATTCATATAAAGTTGCTGCTACAGATCCTTGGGTTGATATTGATGCCTTCGATACTTTAGAACCTGGGACAACACCTGAATACAACCCTGATACAGCCACGTTAATCAATCCCATTGGAACAGCATGGATTGATAGAAGTGCTGGTTCAACTAGTGTTCCTTGGATTCTCAGATCCTTTAACCAATCATATTATCCAGTTCAAAGTGATTACGTAATTCAGGGTTCTAGTTCTATTTTTTCAGCCAGTTTACCCTTACCTTCTGCTGGTACTTTTGCTATTGTAGGTATTCAAAAAATTTTTGATTCCTCAGGCAATACAGATTTTAATCCAGTAGTTCCATCAGTTTATTCTAGTATTACCATTAATTCTTCTACTGGTAAAATTAGCACAACTGGTTCTACTTCTCCTGGTGGTTACAAGGTATTTGTTACTTATACAAGTATTGCTACCTTAGCATCTCAACCTATATTTTATTCTACTACGGAATTTGGTCTTTTTGTACTTAGTTCTTCTAGTACAATTTTAAGTTCAAACACTGTAATCACACAAGCTGCAGCTGATGGATACACTTGGCCTGTTATTTTAAGAGATAATACTAATACATCATTTACAGTTTCTTTAGGAGAAAATATTACGCTAAGTAATGATGTTAATAAATTTTTTATTGTTGTAAGTGAAAATATTACTTTTGATGGTAATTCTTCTAACAAAATAACTTTAGATTCAATGTTTGATTATCAAGGATTATTCCTCCATGGTACAGATGGTATTTCAGCCAAAAATAACTTTACTATACAAAATTTAGGCGTGGAAACTAGTGGAGGTTCTTATCTAGCAGATTATTCAGGTTGGATTGGTCAATATTATTATGGTAATGAAGCTACAGGGACTAGAGTAACTAATTGTTATTCTACTGGAGATGTTACTTCTGTTGGAGCTGGTGGTATAATTGGTTCTAATGCAGGTATTTTAGGAACAATTACAATCACTGGTTGTTTTACTTTAGGTAATATAAGTTCTTATCAAGGTGGTGGTATTTGTGGTTCTAGTCTTGGTTCAAATAATAGTACTTGTACTATTACTGGATGTTATTCTACAGGAACAATTTTTGGTGAACAAGCTGGAGGTATAGTTGGTGGTGCTGCTGGAGGTACATTAACTGGAACTGTTAGTACAATTAGTATAGTAGAATCTTATTCTACTGGTGATATCAAAGGTAAATATGCAGGAGGTATTGTTGGTTGTAGATACGGAACTTATAGAGCTAATGCATCAATAACTAATTGTTTTTCTAAAGGTGCTATTTCTGGAGAAGGTGCTGGTGGTATTTGTGGTTTTAGAATTGCAGATTTTGGTGGTAATTGTACCATATCTAAATGTTTTTCAAATGGTAATGTCAGTACTACTTCTGCTGGTGGTATTTGTGGTCAAGACGCTGCTGCTAATGGTGGTACTGTTACTGTTACAAATTCCTATTCATCTGGTACACTTGCTAATATTGCAAATGGAATATATGGTTCAAATCCTGCAATAACAGCTACCAGTTCTGATTGTTATATTGCTAATGGTTCTTGGTCTGATTCTTCAGCCAACTCTGCTTTAACTGTTGGAACTGTCCCTGTTCCACCTAATCCTATTGGTTCAGTTTGGTTAGATATAAATACAACTAATACTACAGAACCTTATGGATTAACAGCATTTAATGGTTTTGTTTGGACATATCCCTTTTTAAAAAATAAAATTGTAAAAAATAAATCTGTTAACTTTACCTACTATTTAAGTACATTAACTCTTGGTAATAATTACGTTTTAAGACAAGACACAACTTCAATATCATCAGTTCCAAACCCTACATACACAGTTCTACAATTCCCTCCTGTTTCTTTCTCAACAACAGGTGTTATTACTCTAAATATTTATGATCAAACATCTTTAACAGTAATTTCTTTATTCGATATTTACGTAGTTCCGGATCTTGACTCTATAACTACTTCTATAACAATAAATAATGCCATACTAGCAAATTATTCTTGGCCTATAAGAATATCATCCAGTATACCTACCCCAACTGTTGTAACAATTGATTCAGACATCACATTAACTGGTTCAGACAAATATTTTATTTTTGATAGTGATAATGTGGAGTTAAAAGGTTTAACTGACACAATTACTGTAACAATTGATAATACTTTAACTTATCCTGGTTTGGTACAAAATGGTTCTATTGGAGTAGATGGAAATTCAAATACAGTTATAGAAAATATAGGAGTTTTAAGTACAGGGAGTCAAATTGTTAGTGAAGCAGGTTGGGTTTGTCAATCTGGTTATTCATATGGTTCTACAGACAATTCTATATCTAATACTTATTCTACTGGTGATATTTCTGGAACTGGTTCTGGAGGTATATGTGGTTCTAATACTGCTTCATCTGGAGGTTCTTTAACTATTACAAATTGTTATTCTACTGGTGATATTGTTGGTGCTGAACCAGAACCTGGGGTACCAGTTGGTTCAGGTGGTATTTGTGGTACAAATTCTGCATCTGATTCTGGTACAATTACCCTTGATACTTGTTATTCTACTGGTAATATCAATAGTACTGCTACTGGTTCAGGTGGCTTAGTTGGTAGTAATTTTTCCTCAAATGGTTCTTCAACTATAACTGATTCTTATACAACTGGTAATATTTTAGCTGATAATTCTGGTGGTATAGCTGGTGCTGGTTTTTCATCAGATGGAGGTTCATCTACTGTTTCAAACACAAATACATCTGGTGAAATTTCTGGAAATAATTCTGGAGGTATAGCTGGTCCAGATGCAGCTTGCTCTGGTTCTATAACGTTTGATACTTGTTATTCTACTGGTATAGTATCTGGAGATTCTTGTGGTGGTTTAGTTGGTACAGGGGCTGCTAATGATAGTGGTATAATACAAATATCAAATTCATATTCGACTGGTGATGTCACAGGTCCTAATTCTGGTGGTTTAGTAGGACCAAATGCAGCTAATGATTCTGGTTCTTGTATAATTAATACATCTTTTACTACTGGTAATATTACAAACTCTGATTCAGGAGGTCTTATTGGTCCTAATTCAGCTTCTAACGGTAGCATTACTGTGACCGAATCTGTTACATCAGGAATAATATCTGGTAATAATGCTGGAGGTATGATTGGTTCTGGTTCAGGTTCAAGTTCTGGTCTAGGTACCAGTACTATTCTCATATCAAATTCAAGTTCTACAGGTAATATCACTGGTGATAATACTGGAGGTATAATTGGTGCTAGTAGTGGGTCTGGTTCTAATACTACAATAACTATTGAAGATACTACATCTAGTGGAAATATTCAAGGCATAAATTCAGGAGGTATTTTGGCTTCTGGTGCTGGTTCTTCTTCTTCAACCATAAATGTTACAAATTGTTCTTCAACCGGTACAATATCAGGAACAAATTCAGGAGGTATTATAGGTTATAATGCAGGTAATTCCTCTACAATTAATGTTACAGATAGTAATTCTACTGGTAATATAACAGGAACTAATTCAGGAGGTATCATTGGTTCAAATTCTGGTACTAATTCAGCTACCATCATAATTAACTCATCATTTTCATCTGGTGAAATTTCTGGTCAAAATTCTGGTGGTATTATTGGTTCAAATGCTTCTAATAATTCAGCAGTTACAATTGTAGATTCTTATACAACCGGTCAAATTTCTGGAAATGGAGCTGGTGGAATTATAGGTTCAGGTGCTTCCACAAACTCTGGTACCTTATTAGTATCTAATGCTAATACTTCGGGTAATATTACAAACATTAATGCTGGAGGTGTATTTGGTTCTAATGCTGGTGCTGGTTCATCTGTTTCTAATTCTTTTACAACTGGTTCTGTTCCTCCAGATTATCAAGGAAATGGAATATATGGTGCTAATAAAAATGCATCAGCTTCGCAAACTCAATCTTACGCTTCTTTAGGAACCTGGAATGATTTAGATGCCGCTGCTAATTTATCAGGTCCTCCAACTTATAGTCCTACAGGTGTTTTATTAAATCCAATTGGAACTGATTGGATTGATGTTAGTGCTGCTAGTATTAACACACCATGGGTATCTTCTACATATAATAAATCATATTATCCAACAAATTCTCAACAAATTGCTCAAGGACAAACAACTAGTATAAGTGGTGAAACTGGTTCTGGTATAACTTATACTTTAGTAGCTATTAGTAGATCTCCTCCTGTACCTCCTGATGTATATCCAACTATATCTGTTAATCCTACCAATGGTCTTATTTCTACTCAAAATACTACAGAAACAGGAAATTATGGTTTATATATTTTCTACTCGAACTCTAATAATAAATCTTATTCAACAACCATATTTAATCTTACAGTTGTAAATGGAGGTACTCCTATTAATACATCATTCGATATTACACAAAATGTTGTAGATACCTTTAATTGGCCTCTTATTATTAGCGGAGGTTCGTCTTTACAACCTGTTAATATTAATGTTGTTGAGGATTTAGTTATTGATTCTAATAATAAATATATTATTATTGCTAGTGAACACATCATTATTAATGGTCAAAATAATATAATTAATATGCTTGATATTACTAATTATCCTGGTTTTGTTTCAAATGGTTCCTCTAGTTCTCAAGGTTATTCTAATATACTAATCAAAAATATAATTATTAAATCACTTAATTCAACATTAGCTAATAATGCTGGTTGGGTTACTCATTCTTATTTTTCAAAATCTGCAAATAATAATAGAATTGTTGAATGTAAAACTAATGGAGACATTACTGGTTCTTTATCAGGTGGTATCTGTGGTAGTCATTTAGCTTCTGGTCCAAATTCTAATTGTGAAATATCATATTCATATACTTCTGGTAATATTACCGGTAATGGTTCAGGTGGTATTGTTGGTGGATTCTGTTCAAATAATGATGGGTCATCTAATATATCGTATTGTTATTCAACTGGTGATATTATTGGAGATAATTCTGGTGGTATTGTTGGTGTTGATTCTGTTTTACCAAATGGTAGTCTTATTGTTATATATTGTTATTCTATTGGAAATATTATAGGTACTGATGCTGGAGGTATTGTTGGACCTAGAAATATTATTCCTGGAAGTGTTGAAACACGTAGTATTGATGAAATCCAATTGAATCAAAATATTTTATTAAATAATTTATTAAAATCATCTAAATTATCTAAATCATCTAAATCATCTAAATCATCTAAATCATCCAAAATAATTAAATATAGTGATAATAAAGAAATATTATTATTCCCTTTCCCAATTATATTAATATTATATTCATATTTTGCAGATGGTGTTTGGTCTGATATCGATGCTTATAATTCTTTGTTATTAGGAACCCCATATCCATCACCAACATTCATTTATCCAATTGGTTCAATATGGATTTCTATTATAAAAAATACACCATGGATATTAACTCAATATAATAAATCATATTATGGAGATTTTACAACTTCAAATCCACCAACAGAAACCGTAATTATTGGTAAATCCACAATAATTCAAGGAAAATCTACTGGACCATCAATATCATACTCATTAGTTGGAATTAGACTTTTAGCTAATGAAAATATAAGTAGACCTGATGCTTATCCTACTTTTACAATAGATAGTTCAAATGGTATTATCAATGTTGGTAAAAATACAAAAGTTGGTAAATATGAATTATGGATTTATTATAGTGATGAAGAAAAACAAATTTATTCAACATCTAATTTCGTTATAAATGCTAAACAAATACCTCAATATGAAATTAATAGAATTAAAATTGGATTACCCCCATATATCGAACTTATTCTTAAGAGTCCTGAAGAAATATATTTAATTTTAATAGATAAATTACCAAACATTAACCCTTATAATGGATTAGAAATATTGGAAAATTACTATTCACCAACTCAAGCTCTTGAAATTTATTACAAAGTTTTTAATAACTATAGAATTTATCTTGGTCTTGATTATAATGAATATAATTATTGTAAACTTGTTGAGCTCAAAATACCAATAATTGATATAAAGTGTTGTACAATTATATTTGAAAGAAAATATTTAGAAGTTATTAAGAATACCTACCTTGAATATTATTATGTTGTATTACTAAAGACTGTTCCACAAATTACATCTGAAACTATTAAACACTTTGATGATAATTTTGATAAAGAAGTTGGTTCTATCATTGATTTAGATAAATACAAAATTATTAAAACATGTCTTTATTTAACTGATTATTATTATATTTTAGGAGCTAAAAAAAATTGTACTCCAAGTAAATATAAAAAAAATATTTGTAAACCCGAAGATAAAAATTGTGG
>JACCDO010411975.1_pt1 | contig 37501 bp, 43 predicted proteins | sample 7446101 | NCBI WGS metagenome assembly JACCDO01 (sample SAMN15323440, study PRJNA562643) | freshwater metagenome | isolation source: river surface water | place: USA:Blue River Watershed | collected 2017-08-16 | reverse complement strand
TAGAGTTGGGTTCAAAACTAGTAGGAGATGAACATATAAAAGAACGTCTTCTAAAAATAGAAGAAATCAGAACTAGCGGTTTAGAAGCTGCTGAAAAATTAGTTGCTAAAAAAGTAGCTTCTAAAAAAAAACTAAAAGTTGACGTTGACGCGTTGTACTCTGCAAAACTAGAGACAATCAACAAGAAGAAAATTCTTCTTAATAAAAGTGATATTCAGCTTGAGTCATTTGTAAAATGCCTTGTTGAAGAACAATCATGGCATACCAAGTATTATTTATTTAAGTTTAGGACCCACATTCAGCATTCTTATTTTCAGCCAGCCTGGGGACAGTTCGATCATTCTGTTTTAAAGGATTTTTATAGAAATGTTTCTTCACATGTGGATTTTGATCAAAAATTCATGTTTTTAGAAATAGATATGCAACCCTGTTATTACTATTTAATGGCTAAATTTTATGATGTTTTTAAAGAACATCAAAAAATAGTATATGGGCCAACAGGTTTTCCCCATTTTTTTGCAAACTTAAATGAATCGGAATTTAGGCGAAATTTGGGATTGTTTTGCAAAGAATATCGATTCGTTTTAATCGCGTTAATGTGTTTATTAATTAGAGAAGATCCCTACGAAATTTGCTCTAATGCAAATCTAGTATTCTCTTCTCACGATTTTTATAATGTAATTTTAATTATAGATAAAAATTACAGAATAGAAGTTCAAAAAGCTATCAGTTTGTACTTTGTGATAGCAGTTCTAATTTTAAGATTAGAAAGTGATGATAATGAAAATATCATCAACTTTCTTTTCGAAAATGGTATCAAAACATTTGGGGTATAAAAGTTTGATTTAATATTATAAATAAAAGTGATTAACTTAATGGGTAAAGTGCTTTTTTTACACAGAAGAAATTATTGGTTCGAATCCATTATCACTTATTTAAATAATTTTTTTTGAGAATATAATTTAATGGTAAAATATTAACCTGTCTCGTTAAAGTTACGAGTTCGAGTCTCGTTATTCTCGGTTTTTATTTTTTTTTTCGAAAAGTTTGTAAATATAAAAAGAAAAAGTCAATAATTCAATGGTAGAATATTCCACTCATAATGGATTTGTTATAGGTTCGATTCCTTTTTGACTTAATTTTTGAAAAATAAATGAATAAAAATGTTATAAGAAGTTTTTTATGTGAGTTAAAGAATCAAAGTTTTAAAAAACATTTTTTTTTTAAAATAAATTATAATAAAATAAATAGTTTTGTAGTTTCATTTCTTACTAAAGAAGGGTATCTTCGTGGTTTTTTTTTTATAAATGAAGAAAAAAAGAAAAAGATAAAAAAAATGTGTGTCTTGTTAAAATATAATGAAATTGATAAACCTTCTTTTATTTTTATTAAGAATAAAAATGTTTTAATGAATCGTTTGCAATTTAAAAAGCAAAAAGATTTGAGAAAATTTTGTAATGGTTTAGGATTAGCATTAGTTTATAGTATAAAAAGATTTATTTCAAATGAAAGAGCTTTTTGGTTGAAAATAGGGGGAAAAAACATTGTTGAAATAAAATAAATTTAAAAATGAGAAAAATTCATTTTGTGATCTATTTGATAAAATCGTATTTAATAATGTTAGGTATAAAAGGTCGGATTGTTATAAATTTTAAAGATAAATTTTTTAATTATGATTTATTTTTTAAAAAAAATGAAATATTTTTTATTAATTTTGAAAAAAAAAAGACTGAAGAAGAAACTTTGTTTTCTTTGGCGAAAAAAAGTTTTGATGGTGTTATGTCATATTTTTTGAAAAAAGTTCATTTAATAGGAATTGGTTTTCGTTCTTGGACAGTATTTGAAGAAAAAGAGAAATTTTTAATTGTTAAAACTAGTCTTTCTAAAGACTGCATTTTTTATATTCCAAAAACAATTGATGTTTTTTGTTTAAGTTCAACAGTGATTTTAATACGAGGTGTTAAAAAAGTAGACGTAGACTTATTTATGTTTTCTCTTAAAAAAATTAAAAATCCAAATTTTTATAAGTCAAAAGGAATTTTTGTCGAAAACGAAATAATGAAAGTAAAGATTGGAAAAAAAATGTAAGTTTAAGTTTATTTTATGGTTTATCTATTTGGAAAGTTTTTAAATAAAAAAAAACGAATAAATATTGCATTGGTTTCTGTTTTTGGTTTGAATTTTTATCAAATCAAAATTTTATGTAATAAATGCAATTTTGGTTATAATTGTAAAATAATTGATTTATCTCAAAATCAAATTCTTGAAATTTGTAAAAAAATTGATCAAAATAAACTTTTAGTTGAGTCTCAGTTGAGAAATCTTATTAAATTAGACATAAAACGATTAATAGTTATAAAATGTTTTCGTGGTTTTTTTCATCGAAAAGTTCAAAATGTTGGTAAAAAATAAATTTGGTATTATTCAAGTAAATAATAACACAAATAATACTTTTATTTGTGTTTTAACTATTGATAAACAAGTTTTATTTAGTTCAGGAACTGGTATGTTGAACTTTAAAAAAGCAAAACGTTCCACAAATTTTGCAGCACAGAATTTAGCTTACTATTTTGCTCTAAAAGCTTATAAGCTTGGACTTAGATTTATGCAAGTTTTTTTTAAAGGCTTTAGTAAAAACCGAGAACCAATTTTAAAAAGTATTTTATTAGCAAAAATGAAAATAATATTTGTAAAAGATTTTACAAATATTCCTTTTAATGGATGTCGACAAAAAAAAAAGCGTAGAATATAAAAAATAGGCTAGATAACATAACTGGTTTAATGTTTTAGATTGCAAATCTTTTTATAGTGGTTCGACTCCGCTTCTAGCTTTTTTAAAAAATATTTATGTTTTATTCACCATTAGAACAATTTGAAATCGTTCCATTATTTTCTTTTTTAGTTGGAAGTAAATTTGCTTTTACAAATTCATCTTTTTTTCTTTGTTTAGTTCTTTTTTTTATTTTAGTTTTTTTTCATTTAACGCTATTTAAATCGACTATAGTTCCTAATAATTGGCAGTTAGTGGCTGAATCTATTTTTTTGTTTGTTCAAAATATGTTAGCGGAATCTCTTTCGAAAAAAGGTGAAAAATTTCTTCCTTTTGTGTTTAGTACATTTGTTTTTATTTTTTTTTGTAACTTTTTGGGTATGATACCGTACACATTTACCGTAACAAGTCATATTTTTTTAACTTTTAGTCTTGGTATGGTTTCATTTATTGGTTTAAATATTTTTGGTTTAAATAAGCATGGTTTTTTTTTTTTTAGTTTATTTTTACCGCCAGGAGCGCCTCTTGCTTTAGCGCCTTTACTTGTACCTATTGAATTGATTTCTTATGTTTTTAGAGTAGTTGCTCTTTCTGTTCGTTTATTTGCAAATATGATGGCAGGTCACACTCTTTTAAAAATATTAGCTACTTTTGCTTGGAAAATGATAATGGCAGGAGGGATTTTTTTATTCATTCAGTTATTTCCGATGTTGATTATAATTGCAATTACAGGTTTGGAGTTGGCAATTGCTTTTTTGCAAGCTTATGTTTGGACAACTCTAATTTGTTTGTACTTAAGTGATGTTATTAGTCTGCATTAAGTTTTTTAAGACCTATAATTTAACGGTAAAATGTACATCTGATAAATGTAATTTAATAGTTCGACTCTATTTAGGTCTAATGGGTTGTAGCCAAGTGGTTAAGGCACTAATTTTTGATATTAGCATCACAGGTTCAAATCCTTTCAGCCCATAATGTGTTTATAACTCAGTTGGATAGAGTATTAGATTACGAATCTAAATGTCAAAAGTTCAAATCTTTTTAAGCACACGCAAAAAAATGTTCAGCCCTTTTAGTCTAAAGGTAAAGACTTCATTCTTTCACGATGAAAATATGAGTTCAATTCTCATAAAGGGTAATTCTAGGAGAATAATTTAATTGGTAAAATACTAGTTTCCAAAACTATTTTTCGAAGTTCAAATCTTCGTTCTCTTGAAAAAAATAAAATTATGTTAAATAAAACGAAATTTTTTATTTCAAAAATAGATCATTTATTAAATTGGGCTCGAAAAAGTTCTCTTTGGCCTATGACTTTTGGTTTAGCTTGTTGTGCTGTTGAAATGATGCATGCTGGAGCAAGTCGTTATGATTTTGATAGATTTGGTATTATTTTTCGAGCAAGCCCTCGTCAATCTGATGTTATGATAGTAGCTGGAACATTAACAAATAAAATGGCACCTGCTTTACGAAAAGTTTATGATCAAATGCCAGAGCCTAGATGGGTAATTTCAATGGGTAGTTGTGCCAATGGTGGTGGTTATTATCATTTTTCTTATTCTGTTGTTCGTGGTTGTGACCGAATTGTTCCTGTAGATGTTTTTATTCCTGGCTGTCCGCCAACTGCGGAAGCTTTATTGTACGGTATACTACAATTACAAAAAAAAATAAAACGTAGTAAAACGTTTCACACATGGTTTTTAAAATAAAAAAAGATGTTCAATCTATTTCATTACCTAAAGTACAGTTTATTTAATTATATAATGGTTGAAAAACAATTTGGTAAGAATGTTATTTTGAAAATTTTAAAAAATAAATTAAAACAAATATTATTTTTTTTACGAAATAACGAGTTGTGTTGTTTTAAAGTGCTGGTAGATATTTATGCAATAGATTTTTTACAAAAAACTGATCGTTTTTCGTTAAATTATTTATTAAAAAGTTTAAAATATAATTATTTTATAATATTAAATTTTGAATTAAATGAAAATGCTAGTGTCGATTCAAGTACATTGTTGTATAAAAACAGTAATTGGATTGAAAGAGAAGTGTGGGACATGCATGGTATTTTTTTTGATAATCACCCAGATTTGAGACGGATTTTAACTGATTATGGTTTTGAAGGTTTTCCTTTACGAAAAGATTTTCCTCTTTCTGGTTTTAAAGAGGTTCGTTATGATGATAGTCAAAAACGGGTTATTTCTGAGCCAATTGAATTAGCTCAAGAGTTTCGTTTGTTTAATTTTGAGAGTCCATGGAAAAAAGAAAAATAAACATTTATAGCTTAATTGGATAAAGTATCAAGCTTCGAACTTGAATATAAAGGTTCAATTCCTTTTAAATGTGTTTATAATTTTTATAAATAATTTTTTTTTGTTTTATGTTTGTTTAGATTGAGATTTTTTTAAAATAGCCATTATAGTTTAATGGAAAAACAATTGTTTTGTAAACAATTAATTTCAGTTCAAGTCTGAATTTTGGCTTTTTTTTATTGTAATGGATTTTTTTTTACATCTAAATGAATTCAAATTAAGATTTTTTTATATTTTTTGCTCGTTTATTTTTACTTTTTTAACATGTTATTTTAATGTTAATCTACTACTGTTTATGATAATAAAATATTTTAAGACTGATTTTGTATTTATGAGTTTATTTGAAGGTTTTTATTGTTTTTTTTTAATGTCTTTTTTTTTAGCTTGCTATTTTTCGTTATTTGTAGTAGTTTTTTCAATTTTTGAGTTTTTAAAACCAGGTTTGACAGTAAATGAAAGAAATGTTTCTGTATTTTTCATTAAAGGACAATTTTTAATTCAATTTTTTTCATTTTTGTTTTTATATAAAATGTTTTTACCACATCTTGTTAAGTTTTTGTTAGCTTTTGAACAGAATAAAAATGAAAATTTCTTTAATTTTTATTTTCAACCTCGTTTACTAGATTATATTTTAGTTTTTTGGTCTGTTTTTTATTTAATTATTTTTTTATTTCAAATTTCTTTTTTTTTATTTGTTTTGATTCAATTTCGTTTAGTGGATATTCGTTTTTTTATTAAAAACAGACGTGAGTTTATTATATTTTTTTTAATTATAGGTTGTGTGTTTTCTCCGCCAGATATTTACAGTCAAATTTTGTTGGCTTTTCCTTGTTTTCTCTTTTATGAAATAATAATTTTTTTTCTTATTTTTATAAATAATGTTTAAAAAGAGAGTTGCTCGAACGGTTAAGAGGCGAGTTTGCTAAACTCTGGCACACTAAATTTTAGTGTAATAGGTTCAATTCCTATGCTCTCTGTGAAAAAATAATTATGATTTTGAAAAACCAAATAGATCACGCAAAAAATATAAAAAATTTTACTGTTAATTTTGGACCTCAACATCCGGCGGCACATGGGGTTCTTCGTTTAATTTTAGAATTAAATGGTGAAACTATTATGAAAGCTGACCCACACATAGGTCTTTTGCATCGTGGAACCGAAAAATTAATTGAAAATAAAACTTATCTTCAAAGTTTACCATATTTTGATCGGTTAGATTATGTCTCAATGATGGTAAACGAGCATGCTTTTTGTTTAGCTATTGAACGTTTATTAAATATAAATGTTCCTTTAAGAGCTCAATTTATTCGTGTTATTTTTTCAGAAATAACAAGGATATTAAACCATCTTTTAGCTATTTGTTGTCATGCAATGGATGTTGGTGCTTTGACTCCTATTTTATGGGGTTTTGAAGAACGAGAAAAATTAATGGAATTTTATGAACGCGTTTCTGGAGCTCGAATGCATGCTGCTTATATTCGTCCGGGAGGTGTTGCTCAAGATTTGCCGTTAGGTTTATGTTTTGACATTTTTAAGTTTTGTGAACAATTTAGTTCGAGAATTGATGAGTTAGAAGAGTTATTAACAGAAAATCGAATTTGGAAACAACGTCTAGTTGATGTTGGTGTTATTACTTGTGAGCAAGCAATGAATTTAGGTTTAAGTGGACCTTTATTAAGAAGTACGGGTTATTCTTGGGATTTGCGAAAATCGCATCCGTACGAAATTTATGAAAATTTAATATTTGATGTTCCTATAGGAAAAAATGGGGATTCGTACGATCGCTATTGTATAAGAATTGAAGAAATGCGACAAAGTTTAGCAATAATTGTTCAATGTCTAAATAAAATGCCAAATAACTCATTTAAAGTAAATAACATGAAATTATCACCGCCGAGTCGTTTGGACATGAAAAAATCAATGGAAAGTTTAATTCATCATTTTAAATATTTTTCTGAAGGTTTTGTTATTCCAAAAGGAAGTATTTATGCAGCTGTAGAACATCCAAAAGGTGAGTTTGGAGTTTCGTTGGTAACAAATGGAACAAATAAACCATTTAGATGTAAAATAAAAGCACCTGGTTTTGTTCATTTACAAGCACTTGATTTTTTAGCACGAGGTCATTTATTGGCAGATCTTGTAACAATTATTGGTACTCTGGACATAGTTTTTGGTGAAATAGATCGTTAAAATAAAAAAAGCCTAATTCAAAATATATTTTTTATGAGTTCAATTCTCATTTAGGCGCTAAAAATTCAAAAATTATGAATAATTTTTTTTATTTAATATTTAGTTTTTTATTAATTTCTTTAAATAATTGTTTTTGTGATTATGCTTATAAATATCAAATTTCGTTTCAAGATCCAGCGACACCGGTTGCGGAAGGAATTATGGTTTTGCATCATGATTTGTTTTTTGTGTTAACTGCTATTGGGGCTGTTGTTAGTTGGTTATTATTTCGAACTGCTTTTTTATTTTATAATCAACGAAATTTAATTCCGTCAAAAATGTCGCATGGTACTACAATTGAAATTATTTGGACTATTACGCCTAGTATAATTTTAATGGTTTTAGCTGTACCATCTTTTGCTTTGTTATACTCAATGGATGAAATAATTGATCCTTCAGTAACGTTGAAAGTGATTGGTCATCAATGGTTTTGGACTTATGAATATTCCGATTATAGTAATGAAAATAATGAAAAAAATATTGTTTTTGACAGTTATATGATTACTAACGAAGAATTACAATTAGGTCAAGTTCGTCTTTTAGAGGTTGATAATCCTGTCGTTTTACCAGTAAAAACACATGTTCGTGTTTTAGTAACATCGGCGGACGTGTTGCATAGTTGGGCTATACCATCTTTGGGTGTGAAAATTGATGCTTGCCCTGGTAGATTAAATCAAATTTCATTATTTATTAAACGAGAAGGAAGTTTTTATGGTCAATGCAGTGAAATCTGTGGTATAAACCATGGTTTTATGCCTATTATGATTGATTGTGTTTCAATTGAACGTTATATTAGATGGATTTTTTTTCAAATAGAGTCTGAAGTTTGGCTAATTAGTCGAGTAAATGTTTTAAAAAATTGATTTTTTATAACATGAACATTGGTATAGCTCAAATAATATTAACATTATTGTTTATTATGTTGTTTTTTGGAAATTTTTCTATTATAATAAAAAAAATAACAGAAAAATTAAAACTTTTTAAAGAAATCTTAAAAAAATAATTTATATTTTTTATGTTAAGTCAAAATTTAATTCAAAGACACCCATTTCATTTAGTTGACTCGAGTCCTTGGCCTTTTTTGGCAGGAATTGCTGCATTAAATTTAACAATGGGTTTTGTAATGTACATGCATTTTTATCAAGGTGGTTTTTATATTTTTAGTTTTGGTTTTTTACTTTTACTTTTTGTATTTTTCGTTTGGTGGCGAGATGTAGTTAGAGAATCTACTTTTCAAGGACATCACACAAAACAAGTTCAAATTGGTTTAAGGTACGGAATGATTCTTTTTATTGTTTCTGAAATAATGTTTTTTTTTGCTTTTTTTTGGGGGTTTTTTGCTTCAAGTTTGGCTCCAACAATTGAAATAGGAGGAGTTTGGCCGCCACCAGGTATAAATGTTTTAAATCCATGGGAAATTCCTCTTTTAAACACATTAGTGTTGTTATTGTCAGGGTTTACTTGTACATGGGCTCATCACGCTATGATTGAAGGAAAACGACAAGTTGTAATTTTAAGTTTAGGTTTAACTGTTTTTTTAGGTATGTTTTTCACCGGTTTACAAGCAATGGAATATTTTGAAGCTGAGTTTACAATATCAGATGGTATTTATGGTTCGACGTTTTTTTTAACAACAGGATTTCATGGTTTTCATGTTCTTATTGGAACAACGTTTTTAATGGTTTGTTATGTTAGAGTATTAAATTACCATTTTACAAAAAACCATCATTTTGGTTTTGAAGCTGCTGCATGGTATTGGCATTTTGTAGATGTTGTTTGGTTATTTTTATTTGTTTCAATTTATTGGTGGGGAGGGGTTTAAGAAAGATTGATGAAAAATTTATAATTTTTAAGATGATAACAGTTCAACAACTATTGAAAAAAACACGAAATTTAAGTAATCGGCGAAAAAAAACACCAGCATTAAAAGAATCTCCTCAAAAGAAAGGGCTTTGCTTAAAAGTTTATACAAAAACTCCTAAAAAACCCAATTCTGCATTACGAAAAGTTGCTCAAATCAAATTAACTAATCAAAAAGAAGTACTTGCTTATATTCCAGGTGAAAATCATTCATTGCAAGAACATTCTACTGTGTTAGTGCGTGGAGGTCGAGTTAAAGATTTGCCAGGTGTTAAATATCATATTGTACGTGGTGTTTTAGATTTACATGGCGTTAAAAATAAAAAAAATGCTCGATCAAAATATGGAACAAAGAAATTTAACTAAACAAATTTACAAAACAAATTTATTTTTAAAAATAGGTTTTAAAGAAAACATAGAAGATTCTTTTCGAAAAACGTGTCTTTTGTTAAAAAAACATAAAAAACAAAATCCACTTTTGCAAATAAAAAAAGCAATTGAGCTGATTACACCGTTTTGCGAAACGAAATCAATTAAAATGAAAAATATTGTGACAAATGTTCCAGTTGAAATTACAAAAAAACGACAACAACTTCTTGCTACAAGATTTTTGTTTATTGCTATTAAAGAAAAAAAAAAATCTTTTTTATACAATAATTTAACATTAGAAGTGTTCGAAATTTTAAATATAACAGGAAATAGTTTTAAACTTTGTGAAAACTTTCAAAAAAATGTTGAAATAAACAAAATTTTTATTCAATATAGATATTAAGCATTATGCGTTCAATTTGGAAAGGCCCAACATTATTTACAATTAGCTATAACAAAAAAGAAAATATTAAAATTATAAGTCGAAATTCAATTATATTTCCATGTTTAGTTGGAAAAATGTTTTTAGTAAAAAGTGGAAAAAATTCGTTGAAAAAAATTCGAATTTCTTCGGAAATGGTTGGTTTGAAAATTGGTGAATTTGTGTTTACCAAAAAATTTTATTAATATTTTTTCTTTGTTAAATTTTAGACAAAAAATGTTTTTGTTGTTTATTTAAAATCTTTTTATAAAATAATTAAATGAAGTTATTGAAAAATCAGTTTTTATTAAAAAATTTTGTTGAAAAAAAAAGTTTTGTAGAAAAAAGTTTTATAAAATTAAATATTATATTTTTTGATTTGAAAAATTCCAGTTTTATTTTAGGAAAAAAAAATAATGTTTTTTTTTATAAAATAGATAAATTATTTTTATTTTTAAATGAAATTTTATATTTTTATCTAAATTTTTTTAAAGAAAGAGGTAATAGTTTGTTTTTTTTTGAAGAAAAGCTCATGTTTTTATTTGGTCGAGAAGCTTGTTTAAGAAGTTTTCAAACTATTTTTTTTGGGTCTTATCGTGGAGGAATTTTTAACAATAATATTAAATTTAAATTTACAAAAATGTTAAAAAATATTTTCGTTAATGTCGATATTTTCTTTTTTGTGTTTGTCAAAAATCTTGTTTTTAGTTTTAAAGATTTAACTTTGTTAAATAAGCCTTCAGTTGTTTTGTCTAGTAATACTTTAAAATTAAATAATTATATTTTTTATAAAATGTTATTTCACGAAAATCTTTTTTCTTTTTGTTATTTGTTTTTGAAATTATTAAGTGATGTTTTAATAAAAATTCAATTAATTAATTATATTAAAATTGAGTTTGTCCATTAGATTTTTAATTATAAATTTTATGAATTTTTTTAATTTTAATATTAGAATTCTTTTTTTATCTGAACTTTTTCGCGGTTTATGGATGGTTTTGCAATATTTTTTTAGACGAAAAGTAACTTTGAATTATCCTTTTGAAAAAGCTGTACTAAGTCCGCGCTTTCGAGGAGAACATGCTTTGCGTCGTTATTTTTCTGGAGAAGAAAGATGCATTGCTTGTAAATTATGTGAAGCTGTTTGTCCAGCACAAGCGATTACTATTGAAACAGAAAGTCGTTTAGACAATAGTCGAAAAACTAGTCGCTATGATATTGACATGACAAAATGCATTTTTTGTGGTTTATGTCAAGAGGCTTGTCCTGTTGATGCTATTGTAGAAGGACCTAATTATGAATATTCTGTCTATAAACGACAAAATTTAATTTATAATAAAGAAAAATTGTTAAAAAATGGTGATCAGTGGGAACTTGAAATACGAGAAAATCGTTTAAGTGAATCAATGTACCGTTAAAAAAAATCATGATTTTTAATATTCAACTTTTTTATTTATTTTCATCTTTACTTTGTTTTTGTGGTTTTGCTGTTATCTTTTGCCGAAATCCAATTCATTCTATTCTTTTTTTAGTATTTTTGTTTTTTAATGCAGCTTCATTGTTAATTTTGTTAGGAGTAGATTTTTTAGCTATCTTGTTTTTAATTGTTTATATAGGTGCCGTTGCTGTTTTATTTCTTTTTGTTGTAATGATGTTGAGTGGTAAACTTCTTAAAACAAAAATAAATTTTTTTTACGGACCTCTTATACTATTGTTAGCTTGTGTCTTTTTAATCGAAATTTTTTTGATTATTGAACAAAATTTTAATTTTTTATCAAATAATATTGTTTTTTTAAACGAAGTATTAAATCCTTTATTTATTTGGAAAGAAAAGATTTTTGACATTTCAAACATAGAAATTGTTGGAAGTGTTCTTTATACTTATTTTTTTTATTTTTTTATCATAGGTTCATTTATATTATTAATAGCTATGGTTGGCGCGATTGTTTTAACTTTATATAGACGGAATGATTTTAAGACTCAAACAATTTATAAACAAGCGAAAAAAAATTTCGAAGAAAGTATTGTACTAACAAAAAGTTAAAAGAGAAAGTTTTATGTTGACTTTATTTATTTTGTTAAATGTTCTTTTAAAATCTTTAGCAATTATTGTTCCTGTTTTAATAGCAGTAGCATATTTAACGTTACTTGAACGAAAAGTAATGGCTTCAATGCAACAACGACGAGGTCCAAATGTTGTAGGTTTTTTTGGCCTTCTTCAACCATTTGCAGACGGTTTAAAATTATTAATAAAAGAAACTATTTTACCTAGTAGTGCTAATACTTTTATTTTTATATTTGCCCCTGTTTTTACTTTTTTGTTAAGCTTATTAAGTTGGTGTGTGATTCCATTTGGAATTGATTGTGTGTTTTTAGATTTTAGTATTGGGGTTTTGATTATTTTTGCAATTTCGTCTTTAGGTGTTTATGGTATAATTTTGGCTGGATGGTCAAGTAATTCAAAATATTCCTTTTTAGGTGGACTTCGATCAGCAGCACAAATGATTTCATATGAAGTTTCAATAGGATTATTGATAATGCCTGTTTTAATTTGCTCAGGAAGTTTAAACTTAAGTGAAATCATCGAGGCACAAAATGAAATTTTTTATATTATTCCTTTGTTTCCAATGTTTATTATGTTTTTTATTTCATCTCTTGCTGAAACAAATCGAGCACCTTTTGATTTACCGGAAGCAGAAGCAGAATTAGTCTCTGGTTTTAATACTGAATATTCAGCAATGAGCTTTGCGTTATTTTTTCTTGGTGAATATTCTAACATTATTTTAATTTGTAGTGTTATGACTGTTTTTTTTTTAGGTGGGTGGATTTCACCTTTGTCATTTTTGAGTTTTATACCTGGTACAATTTGGTTTGGGTTAAAAACTACTTTTTTATTGTTTACTTTTATATGGGTTCGAGCAGCTTTTCCACGTTATAGGTACGATCAATTAATGCGATTAGGTTGGAAAATTTTTTTACCTTTTTCTTTAGGTTGGGTTTTTTTTATCAGTGGCTTTTTGTTTGGGTTTGATTATTTAATATAAAAAATATGAAAAAAAAAGTAAGACCTTTGTCGCCACATCTTTTAATTTATGAACCGCAATTAACTTCTATTTTTTCGATATTTCATAGAATAAGCGGTGGTCTTTTAGTTTTTTTTCTTACATTTTTGTTAATATTTTTTTATTGTAATCAATTTTTTAATATTTTTTTTATAAATTATTTTTTATTTTCTGTTTTAAAATTTATTTTTTGTTTTTTAGTTTATTTTTGCATTTTTATACTTTTTTTTCATATGATGAATGGTTTAAGACATTTGTCATGGGACTTTAGTTTAGGTTTAGAAATAAAAAGTGTTTATCTAACAGGAATTTCCATATTATGTTTTGTTTTAATAATAATTGTTTTTATAATTATAATATAATCATTTAAAGTTTTAAAATTATGTTTAATAAAGGATCCTTTCACTGGTATGTACAAAGATTTACAGCTATTGTTTTGTTTTTATGTTTTAATCTCTTTGTTTGTTTTTCTAATTTGAATTTATTTATTTGTACTTCTTTTTTAATTTTATTGTTACTTCATTTAGAAGTTGGAATAGAAAATTTTATTTACGATTATATGCACGATTCGTTTTCTATTTTTATTAGTCTAATATTATTAGATTTATTGATAATATTTAGCACAAAATCAATTTTTTTCTTTGTTATATTTTTATAAAATTTTATGTACATTTTTGATCAAACAAAGCATTTATTTATTGCAACGATTTTATTTTTTATTGGTTTAAGTGGGATTTTTTTAAATAAACGAAATATAATTATTTTATTGATGTCCATTGAAATAATTTTTTTGTCAATAAATATTAATTTCATCTTTTTTTCCATTTTTATAGATTGTGTTTTTGGTCAAATATTTGCTTTGTTAATATTAACTATTGCAGCCGCAGAATCAGCCATCGGTTTAGCAATTTTAGTAATTTATTATCGTGTTCGAGGAACAATTAGAATTGATTTTATAAATTTAATAAAAGGTTAAAATGTACTTAATTATTTTATATTTACCATTGATTTCTTGTGTTATTTCAGGGTTTTTAGGTCGTTTCTTAAATCCAAAAGGAGTTTGTTTTTTCTCAACAATTTGTATTTTTGTTACTTTTTTAATTTCATTTTTTGGTTTTTTTGAAATAGGCTTGTCAAATTGTTTTTGTTATATTAAATTGTTAAATTGGATTGATTGTGTTTTTTTTGATGCTTGTTGGGGGTTTATATTTGATAGTTTGAGCATAAGCATGTGTTGTGTTGTTACTTTAGTTTCAACTTTAGTACATTTTTATTCAACAGTTTATATGTCACACGACAGTCACCAAATAAGATTTATGTCTTATTTATCTTTGTTTACTTTTTTTATGCTAATGTTAGTGACGTCAGATAATTTTCTACAGCTTTTTTTTGGTTGGGAAGGCGTAGGTTTATGTTCATTTTTATTAATAAATTTTTGGTTTACCCGATTGCAAGCTAATAAAGCTGCGATAAAAGCAATGGTTGTTAACAGAATAGGTGACATTGGTTTAGCACTAGCTATTTTTTTTTTGTTTAATACTTTTAAAACGATTGATTTTGCTATTATTTTTTGTTTAATTCCACATTTTTTTGAAAGTAATGTTTTTTTCTTAACTTTAAATAATAATATAGTTTTTTTTTCAAGTGGTTTTCTTTTTTTAGCTGCTATTGGAAAATCAGCTCAATTAGGCCTTCACACATGGCTTCCAGATGCTATGGAAGGACCTACACCTGTTTCTGCGTTAATTCATGCGGCTACAATGGTAACAGCTGGAGTTTTTTTAATCATTAGATGTTCGCCTATTTTTGAATTTAGCCCTGAGATCCTTTTTATAGTTGTCGTAATAGGAAGTATGACATGTTTTTTTGCAGGAACAATAGGTTTAGTACAAAATGACGCAAAAAAAATAATAGCTTATTCTACTTGTAGTCAACTTGGTTATATGTTTTTTGCTTGCGGTCTTTCAAATTATTCAGTTGGTTTTTTTCATTTATTTAATCATGCTTTTTTTAAAGCTTTACTTTTTTTAAGTGCTGGTTCAATTATTCATGCATTAAACAATGAACAAGATTTAAGAAAAATGGGAGGTCTTTTAAAAATTTTACCTCTTACTTATTCTGTGTGTCTTATTGGTTCATTTGCATTAATGGGGATGCCTTTTCTTGCGGGTTTTTATTCAAAAGACGTTATTTTAGAAACAGCTTTTATTAAATATAATTTAATAGGTAATTTTGCATATTGGATTGGTTGTTTGGGTGCTTTTTTTACTAGTTTTTATTCAATAAGGTTGTTACTTTTAGTTTTTTTAATAAAGCCAAATGGCTTTAAATCAACTTATCAAAATATTCATGAGCCAATGTTTGGAATGTTATTTCCTTTAGTTTTGCTGGCTATTTTAAGTATTTTTGTAGGTTTTTTGACTCGAGAAATTTTTATTGGTTTTGGTACACCTTTTTGGTATAATTCAATTTTTATTTTACCAATAAATTTAAATGCTTTAGATTTTGAATTTATGCCTGTCTTTTATAAATTATTACCTCTTTTCTGTAGCTTTTTTGGATCTTTTTTTAGTTTCTTATTATATCGAAATTTAAATTTTGTTTTTAACAATCATTTTTACAGCCAACTTTTTATCAAAATTTATACATTTTTAAATAAAAAATGGTTTTTTGATAAAATTCAAAACGAAATTGTTGTTTCATCTTTACTTAAATTCGGTTTTCAAATAAGTTATAAAAAAATTGATAAAGGTTTAATTGAATTATTCGGTCCCTTTGGGTTTTCAAATTTTATTATTTTTTTATCTAGTAAAATGATTAAATTACAGTCTGGTTTTATTCATCAGTATGCAACAATTTTTTTTTCAGGTTTAATTTTTTTGTTATTTAAAATAATGTTAACGTTTTCATTCGCGTTTTTTCCGGATCTTAATTTATGTGTTTTTTTTTTATTAGCTATAATTTGTTTTTAATAATTTTTTAAATTAATATAAAATAAAAAAGATGTCGTTATCAATTTTGTCTTCAATGGTACTTTCTTCATTAATAGGTATTTTTTTCGTAAGCATTGTTCCTAATAAAAATTGTGTAATAATAAAAAAAAGCGCTTTTAGTTCATCAATAATGACGTTTATAATATCTTTATTACTTTTATTATTTTTTGATTCCAGTAGTTGTAAATTTCAATTTGTTGAGTGGTTAGAATTATTAATTTTTTTTAATTTTAACTTATTCATTGGGGTTGATGGAATTTCTATTTTCTTTATACTACTGACAACGTTTTTAATTCCCATTTGTTTGTTAGTGGAGTGGTTTTCAAAAACAAAAAATACAAAAGAATATTATATTTGTTTCTTATTAATCAATATTTTTTTAATTATTGTTTTTTCAGTTTTAGACATTTTGGTTTTTTATATTTTTTTCGAAAGTATTCTAATCCCAATGTTTTTAGTAATTGGTTTTTTTGGTTCGAAAACAAGAAAAATAAAAGCTGCTTATCAATTTTTTCTATATACTTTATTAGGATCGCTTTTAATGTTATTATCAATTTTTTTAATTTTTTTTGAAACAGGTTCTACGGATTTTCAAATTTTGTTATCAATCGAATTTTCTGAACGAAAACAATTTATATTATGGTTAGCATTTTTTATCTCATTTGCTATTAAAATTCCAATGTTTCCTTTACACATTTGGTTACCTGAAGCGCATGTGGAGGCACCTACAGCTGGTTCAGTTATTTTAGCAGGAGTGCTTTTAAAAATGGGTGCTTATGGTTTTGTAAGATTTTCACTGACTTTTTTTCCAATTGCTAGTATTTTTTTTTCTCCTTTAATTTTTGTATTAAGTCTTTTAGCTGTGCTGTACACATCTTTAACAACACTACGTCAAATAGATTTAAAAAAAATTATTGCTTATTCGTCAGTAGCTCATATGGGTTTGGTTACTATTGGTATTTTCTCTTTTAATATTTATGGTTTAGAAGGAAGTTTTTTAATGATGATTAGTCATGGTTTCATTTCAAGTGCTTTATTTTTACTGGTTGGTATGTTATATGAAAAACATCACAGTCGTTTAATTAAATATTATGGTGGAATTGTTCAAATAATGCCTTTTTATGCTTTATTTTTCTTATTTTTTTCTATTGCAAATTTAGGTTTTCCCGGAACTAGTAGTTTTTGCGCTGAATTTTTAATTTTATTTGGAGCTTTTCAAATAAATACTTTTGTTGCCGTTTTTAGTAGTTTTGGCATGGTATTCAGTGCTGCTTATTGTTTGTGGCTATCAAATCGACTTTTATTTGGTCAATTACGAATTTATTATGTAGCATCTTATTGTGATTTACAGAAAAAAGATTGTGCAATTTTGTTACCATTAAGTTTTTTTACATTATTTTTAGGAATTTTTCCAGAAATATTTTTAGACTATCTTCATGCGAGCATTTCAAATTTAATTTAAAAATATGAATTTTTTTTTTGACATCGATTGGATTGCTTTTTTACCTGAATGTTATCTTGTTTTTGTTGTTAACTTTTTGTTGCTTTATGGAGTTTTTTATTCATCTTCATTCAGGCATAATTTTCCTATTTTGATAAAAAACCTTTCATGGTTATCACTACAAAGTTTTTCGTTTGTTTTATTTTTGTTATTAAATAATTATTTTCAAAATGCTATTATTTTTAATAATTTTCTAATTGTAGATATTTTTTCAACATGTACAAAATTAATTGTGATTTTTTCAAATTTAATTTTAATTTTGATTATTTTATTTTATAATCAAACTGAAAAAATAAATAATTTTGAATTTATTATTTTGAATATTTTTGCGTGCATAGGAATTTTTTTCTTAGCTTCATCTTATGACCTAATGAGTATTTTTTTAGCTTTAGAGTTACAAAGTTTTTGTTTCTATATTTTGTGCTGTTTAAAACGACAATCTGAATTTTCAATAGAAGCTGGTTTAAAATATTTTATTTTGGGAGCATTTTCATCAGGGTTTTTTTTGTTTGGTTGTTCTTTTCTCTATGGTTTGACAGGTACTACAAATTTAGAAAAATTATTTATTTATTTTAACACTTTTTTATATGATTTTTCTGTTATTAACATAGCTTGTTTTATTGGGATAGTTTTTATTTTAGTTGGTTTAATGTTTAAATTAACTATAGCGCCTTTTCATATTTGGTCTCCGGATGTTTTTGAAGGAAGTCCTTTAAGTGTGACAGCTTTTTTTTCATTTGTGGCAAAAATTGCCATTTTAAGTGTTTTAATTAGAATTATTTTATCACTTGGTTATATTTTTTTTGTCTCTTATCAGGAAATTTTGTTAATTTGTTCCCTTATGTCTATTTTTGTAGGTGTTTTTGGAGCTTTATTTCAAAAAAAAATAAAACGTTTTTTAGCCTATAGTTCTATAAGTCATTTTGGGTTTATTTTATTAGGAATAAGTTCTGGTTCGTTTGAAAGCATTTTTTCTTCAATTTTTTATATAATTATTTACACATTCACTATGATTGTCGTTTTTTCAATTTTACTTTCAGTTCGTACTAAAAAAACAAACCAAAAACTAAAATATTTAGCTGACTTATCAAGTATTTTTTACTTAAACAATAGTATAGGAGTTTGTTATCTTGTTGTCTTTTTTTCAATGGCTGGTATTCCACCTTTTGTAGGTTTTTTTAGTAAATTTTTTATATTTTTAAATGTAATAAATAATGATTTAATTATCGTGTCTATTATAGCTATAATAGCGAGTGGTATTGGATGTTTTTATTACATTCGTTTAATTAAAATAATGTTTTTTGAAACTAATAATTTAAATTATATTTTTTATAGTTTTAAAAAAGAAAATAGTTTAGTTGCAAGTTTTTTTACATTATTTTTAATGTTTTTTTTATTATTTCCTAATTTAATCGTTCTTATAATTTATAATAATTTCATTGATCTTTTTTTTTAAAATCAAAATTAAAATATTGGATTTTATAAGTGATATTTTCGATTAAAAATATAAATTTAAGTAGCTCAGTGGTAAAGCAAAAGGTAATGAAAATTCTTTTTTTCAGAAGTTCAATTCTTCTCTTAGATTTTTATCAATTTAAAAAAATGGTTAAAAATGATTCTAAAACGTTTTACGGTTGAATCAACCATCTAAGTTTTTAATTTTTGTTTTGTTTTATGTTTTATATTTTGAAACAAAACCAATATTGTTAAAATTTAAACTTTAGATAAGAATTTTTTAACTTTCCTAAAGTTATTTTTTTGTTTTAATGAAAAAATCTTCAAAAAGGTAACGTAACGACAGCAGGGTTTGAACCAGCAATTTTGATTTATGAAATCAATTTTTTTCCATTTAAAATATGTCGTTTTAAAGTTTTAAAATATTAAAATATGACTTGTTTTTTTTTATTAATTTTAATTAGTTTTATCATTTACTTAAACTTATATTTTAAAAACTTTTCTTTTTTAATCCCACTATAAGGCCGTTTGCTATAGCACTCCGAAGCATTATTCTGGATAGTCTAAATTTATGATGTACACATTTTTTTCTATTAGAGATAAAACATCTATTAACGATTTTTGTAAAAGTAATTTTAAATTTATTTTTCTCTAATTTAAATAAAAAATTTTTTTCTTTAACTCGTTTAATCAAATTTTGTTTAATTTGATTAATTTCAAATTTTTTTAAATATAACCGATTTTTAATATCTTTAATTTTTTGTTTTCTCATTATCTTTTTTTATTTGAAAACCACTTAAAAATAAATCTATATAATTGATTTTTGAATTAAAAGAAATGTTAAAACCAAAATCATTTAAATTAAAATTATGCATTATTGATAATTGAGGCATTATAAATAAGTTTTTAACAGCAATATTAAAATTGTGTTTGTTTTGTTTTATTTGAAAATTTATTTTTGAAAATAAAAAAAGTAAAACTAAATTAAAAAAAACATTTTTTTTTTCTTTACGTAATGTTATTTTAGAGCTTAAAGGCATCTTTTTATGAACTTTAAAATTTGCAATTGACTTTTTTGCAAAACATAATTTTGCTTTTTGATTAGTTAATACTTCTAAAATTCCGAGACAAAAAAAAATGTTTTGCGAGTTTTTGATCGTTTGTTTAGTATTAAATTTTAAACAAATACTATCAATAAATTTTATTTCAAAAATGTTTTTTAAATATTTTTTATAAATTAAATCTTTGCTAATTACTTTGTTGTTCCATTTTTCAATATGCATAGTTAATTTAGAATAAAGTAAGAGTTAAACATAAAATTTTTAACAATTTTTTACGTCTTAATTTAGACGAAATAGGTCCAAAAAAACGAGTTCCAACTAAATTTTTTTTTGAATTTAACAAAACTACGCTATTTTCATCAAAAAAAATAAACGTACCATTGTTTTTTGATTTAACTTCTTTTAGACGGACAACAATAGCTGAAAATAAACCACCTTTTTTTATATTCGTTTTTAATCTTTTACCAAAAACTGAAACTAATAAACTATCATTTTTTTTATTTTGTACACACCGCACAAATTTAATACCTGAATTATCGATAACATTTAAAACTGTTTTTTGTTGAATCATATTATATTTTTTTTTATTAAATTATATAAACAAAAAGTTTGTAAAAAAAATGTTTTGTAAAAAAAATTAAAAAAAAATTTTTTTAAAATATAATAGAAACTTATATTTTTATTACGAGAAACTAAATTTGACAAAAAAAAGAATCGACTATAAACAAAAGTACAATAAAATAAACTTTTAGTTTCAGACAAAATTGATCTACATTTATTATAACAATCAAGCCAATTAGAGCTTTTAGAAGATAAAATGATAACATTTCCTTTAAATAAATTTAAAATAATATGATTTTTAAAATTAAAGAAAAAAAAATTTAAATATTCTTTTGAAAAAAATTTAAATTTTATTTCGTGTTTAAATAATTTTTTTTTTATGAATAATAATTTTTTTGAATTTAATTTATCTATACGAATAAAAAATATAGTTTTATTATTCGTAAAAAAATGTTTTAGTTGCATTTGATTTAATTTCATAAACAAAAATAAAAAGGCAAATGATGAGATTTGAACTCATTCTTTTAAATTCACAGTTTAATACTCTAACCAATTGAGTTACATCTGCCATTTGTTTTTAAAATTACCAGTCTAGAAGCCATTTTTAATAAAATTTTATGAATTTTGCGATAAATTTTTCTTTGGGATAGCATAATTGTTTTTGTTTTATTTTCATTAAAAGATGAAACAAAAAAAATATTTAAATTACCTATAATAAAATTTAAAAATGAGCAGTTATTTAATGACAAAAAAGAAACAAAACCATTTAACGAAACGATAAAACCTTTTTTAAAAAAACGATAAATTTGTCCTTTTATGAAAGTTTTAGATAAAAATGCTTGCTTTAAAAAACATAAAACAAAAAACAATCTTTCTGCTTTTTTGGACATTGAATTGTCAAAAATGTATTTATTGCTTTTTTTACTTAAAAAAACATGTTTTATGTTCATTTTATAAACAAAGTTGCTTTGATTTTGATAATCTATTAGTTTCGAAAATAATTGTAAATGTGAGTTAATTAATAAATATTTTGGAGTTAGAAAAAAGTTTAGTTTTACTAAAAAATTATTTGAAACTTTGTAAAAATAGAAGCTCTTTTTTATAAGATTCACATTTTTTGTATAAATTTTTGTGTTTAAGAACAGAGTTAAAAATTTTTGTTTCGAGATAATAGGATTTGAACCTATGAAATTCCACTCCCAAAGTGGAGACGCTAACCAAACTACATTATATCTCGATTTAAAAATTATTTGAAAGTTATTAAAAAATCTTTAATAAAATCTCTTAACTTTTTATCAGTTTCGTTATTAATCATTTTTTCTGTTTTAATTGTTTTTAATAAATCTGAACTTTTTGAGTTTAAAGCAACTAAAAATTCACTTTCAAACTTACCAATCTGGTTTAATTCTAATTTATCTAAATAACCTTTAACACCACTAAATAAAACACACACTTGTTGTTCGATTGTTAATGGAGAAAACTGATTTTGTTTTAATAATTCAGTTAATTTTGACCCACGATTTAGTAAATGTTGTGTAGCTGCATCTAAATCAGATCCAAACTGAGCAAAAGCTGCAACTTCTCGATATTGAGCTAATTCTAGTTTTAATGTTCCTGCAACTTGTTTAATTGCTTTTATTTGTGCTGCCGAACCTACTCTACTAACAGATAAACCTACGTTTAAAGCAGGACGAATTCCCTTAAAAAATAACTCTGTTTCTAAAAAAATCTGTCCGTCCGTAATAGAAATTACATTTGTTGGAATATAAGCAGAAACATCTCCAGCCTGAGTTTCTATAACAGGAAGAGCTGTTAGTGAACCTGAACCAAATTTAGCATTTAATTTTGCAGCTCTTTCTAACAACCGAGAATGTAAATAAAAAACATCACCAGGAAACGCTTCGCGTCCAGGAGGTCGTCTTAACAGTAATGACATTTGTCGATAAGCTACTGCTTGTTTTGATAAATCATCATAAATTACAAGTGCATGGCTTCCGTTATCTCGAAAAAACTCACCAATGGTACACCCTGTGTAGGGAGCTAAAAATTGAAGTGGAGCTGAATCAGATGCAGTAGCAGCCACAATTATTGTATAATTCATTGCGTTACTATTTTTTAAAATTTTAGAAACTTGAGCAACTGTGGACCGTTTTTGACCTACTGCTACATAAATGCAATATAATTTGTTAGCTTCATCGTTTGACTCATGAATACTTTTTTGATTTATAATTGTGTCTATTGCAACAGCTGTTTTACCTGTTTGACGATCCCCGATTATTAACTCTCGTTGACCCCGTCCAATCGGAACTAAACCATCTACAACTTTTAAACCAGTTTGCATTGGCTCATTTACTGATTTCCTAGGAATAATTCCAGGAGCTTTAATTTCAACCCGTGATCGTTTTTCAGCCTTAATTTCACCTAAACCATCGATTGGCATACCTAAACCATCGACAACTCGACCTAAAAGAGCTCGACCTACCGATACTTCTACAATAAAATTTGAACGTTCAACAGTGTCACCTTCTTTTATTTTACGATCGTTACCGAAAATAACAATACCTACATTATCTTGTTCTAAATTTAATGCCATACCAAAAATATTAGCTTGTGAAAAACGACACATTTCACCAGCTTGAATACCTTTTAAACCAAAAACACGAGCAATACCATCACCAACACTTAAAACAAAACCTGTTTCATCAATTTTAACATTTGCATAATAATTTTTTAACCGATTTTCAATAATCGCTGTTAATTCAATTGCAGAAAAATTCATAATTTTTTTTAAAACATCTAAGAGAAGAATCGAACTTCTGACAAAAAGAACTTAAATTGTCTTTTGCTCTACCGCTGAGCTACTTAGACTTTTATTTTTAACTTAACTAAAAAAGAAAAACAAATAACACATAAATTTGAACAATCAATTTTAATCTATAAAATCAATTTTTTTCCATTTTAAAATACCCTTTCATTATTTCATTAATTAAAATAACTTCATAAATTTATTTCGAAATTTTTCTACACTTTTTGGAAACGCTGTAATTTGTTTAAACTCAAAAAGATGAAATTCCCATTTTTTTAATGAACGAAAATCTTTATCAAATTTATAAATTAATTTGTGATGTACTGTTTTTAAAAAAGTGATAGATTCATCTGTAAATTGAATCATAACATTCCTTTTTGTAAGATTAAATTTTGTTATCATAACATTTTTTTAATAAAAATTTTTAAAAATTAATTTTGTTTTAAACGGTAGTTTTTTGAGACTAGTATTTTTTATTTTTTCTAAAAAATTTTCGTTAAAATTATCAAATTCAAATAAAATTCTACCCGTTTTAACATTAAAATACCAGCTATCAATATTTCCTTTACCTTTTCCCATTCTGCTTTCAAGTGGTTTTTTCGTTTTCGAAAAATGTGGAAACACATTTAACCAAACTTTAACATTTTTATTTCCTTTTTTTGAAAAATTTTTTCGAGTAGCTTCTAATTGCTTAGCATTCAAAAGTTTATTTTGAATCGCTTTTACTCCACATTTTCCTTTTGAAAGAAACAAACTTTTTGTTTCTTTTACTCTATAACATTTTTGATGATACTTTTTAAAACGTGTTTTTCTAGGTTGCAACATATTTTATAACATTAAGTAACGAGACAAGTCCAAACGCGAACACTTATTAATCCTTTAATTGTATTTGCGATAATTAAAGAAAAATTCAAATTAAAAGAAAATTTTTGAAATGGAATTGAACCTTTTAACAAAAAATCTTTTTTTGCCATTTCAACACCATTTAATCTACCTTTACAAACTATAAGTAAATTTTTGATAAAACGATTTTTTATCAAATTTTTTATTATTTTACTTCTAAATTTTACCTTATTTTCGATTAAAGTTGCAATTTTTCTTGCAATATAAAAAGAATTATTTTTATAATATTTTTCTTTAAAAAAAATAAAAAATACTTTTTTTGTTCTAAAAAGAGAAATATTTATATTTCTTAAATTAAAAATTTGTTTTTTTAATAAAGTTTTTTTGGTTTTTTGAAGCATATTTTTTTTTGCTTTTTGAAAATCATTTTTTTCACACTCATCTGAAATCAAAAAAAATAAAATTGTTTTTTTCGAAAATCGGACGATTCGCATTTTTAATAAAATATTTTGAAAATATTGATGCCAAAAAAAATACTTATAAATAATAATATCATTTTGTAAAAGCGCGCTATAAGCATTTTGTTCACAAAACCAACTAGAAATCCAATCTTTATTTATCATTAATCTTAAATTATTTGAGTTCGATCTACTTATCATAATTTTTATTTTTATGGAGTGTAGAAGAATTGAACTTCTATTATTAACATGCAAAATTAACATTTTTCCGTTTAAATTAACACCCCTATTTTTAAAAGATAAAATGAGATTTGAACTCATGTTGTTTAAAAAAACAAATCAGTTTTCAAAACTGACGTCTTAGACCACTCGACCATTTATCTTTTTTTTCTATTTTACATTTTAGCGAAGATCGGATTCGAACCAATATTTTTAGAATATGAACCTAAAGAGTTACCTTTACTCTACCTCGCAATACCTAAAGAAAAATATGGATAAGTGGACTTGAACCACTAAAAAAATTAATTTACTAATTTCTAAAATTAGCGTGTTTACCATTTCACCATATCCATTTGTTTTTTAAAAACAATAAGAGAAGTAGGATTTGAACCTACGAAGATGACTATCAACAAATTTACAGTTTGTCGCTGTTGACCGCTTAGCAATTCTCTTTTTAATTAAATAAAATTTTAAAACTCAACCAAATAAAATTAAAAAAGCCATCATTAACGCAAAAAGACCTATAGCTTCTGTTAAAGCAAAACCTAAAATAGTAAAACCAAATAATTGCTGTCGTAAAGAAGGATTTCTAGCAAATGAATTTACAAGAGCAGCAAAAACAATCCCAATCCCAGCACCAACACCAGCTAATCCTATAGTAGCTAAACCTGCACCAATTTGTTTTGCACTTTGAAGCATTGTTTGATTCATAAAAATATTTATTTACTTTTGGAATAGAAACAATATTAATTTAAATTTTTTAACGATAAAACCGAGTAACCATTGAAAAATGAGTTTTTAACGGAAAATAAAGTTCAAAGGACGAGGGCTCCCACAAAAAACAAATAATAAAATTTTTAAACGAAACTTCTATATGAATTGGGAGTGTTTTTTCTAATAGTTTATCCTTAAATTGGAAAAAAATATCTTTTAATATTTTATTCTTATTTAATTTTAAATTAATTAAATCAAATTGATGCACCTTTTTATTTAAATTATAAACGATTTTTTTATTTATTAACACATGTCCATGAGAAATTAATTGTTTTGCCTGATATAATGAAAAAACAAAAGATGAACGAAATAACAAAACATCTAAACGTTTTTCTAACTTACTTAAAAATTTATCAATAGTTTTAAGAGGAGATTTTATTGAATTTACTAAATGCTTTTTAAAAATTTTTTCTTTAACGTTACAATAAAAAAACTTTAACTTTTGTTTACTATGTAATAACTTTGCAAAATTTGAAATTCGTCGCCCATTTTGTTTTTGAAAACGAGAAGAGCGAAATTTATAAGCTTTTTGATTTGACCAAAGATTCTTATATTTAGCTGAAATCTTTTTATATAAAAAAAATTTGGAATGGAACTGTTTTTTCATTTAATTTTTTAAAATACTTGCTACTGGACTTGAACCAGTACTTCTTATAAAAGAAAAAAGATTTTAAGTCTTTTGTGTCTACCTCTTTCACCAAGCAAGCAAGCGAATAATTGGATTCGAACCAATACTATTTACTTGGAAGGTAAAAAATCTACCATTAATTTATATTCGCAAAAATGCCGAATAGGAGTTGAACCTATAATTATTTACTTAGAAGATAAAAGTTTTTTCCAAATTAAACTATCGACACAACTAAAACTCTTTTGACAGGATTCGAACCTGTGATTTTTTAGTTAACAGCTAAATGCTTTACCACTAAGCTACAAAAGATTTAATAAATGTGATTAGAGTATAATAGGATTTGAACCTATGACAGTTTGATTAAAAGTCAAAAACTCTACCATCTGAGTTATATACTCATCAATTTATAAATTTTTAAATTTATTCAAAGACTTTAAAACAATTAATTTTTGTACTTTTGAATTAAAATTAGCAAATTTTTTTAATAAAATATATTTTTCATTGAAAAAAAAACGTAAATTTGACAAATAAAAATTTTGCACATAAATATTTTTTTGTAATTCATAATTAACAAGTTTTTTTAATTTATCTTCAAAATTTAATTTAACTCCATTAACCCATAAATTACTCGAATAAATCTCAATAAAATATAATTGTTCTAAATTAAAAACCAATATTTTTTTTACATTTTGAGCAAGCAAGATTTGTTTTTTATAAAAATTAATAAGATAATAAATTGTTTGTTTTTGTAAATTTTTATAAAAATCAAACTCATTATTTATTTCTTCTAATTTTAAATTTAAAGAATCATTAATAGATGCTTTTGCATAATTAATTATCAAAAATAGAAAAATAGAAAACGAAATTAATACTAATACTTCTTCATTTAAAACAAGAAACTCTTTTGAAATAAATATGAAAAATAAAAAAAATAACCGAAAAATCGATTTATACATTTTTTGTTTTTTGATTAAAAACATAATCTTTGTAATTATTCATTTGCAAAAAAATAAAATAATTCTTATTACTTTGAAAAAACAAATCATTCGATGCCATTTTTAACGAATAGTCTACTGAATTTTTGCATTGATTCATCGAACCTATCATTTTTTTATTTGTTAATTTAAATGCATCAAAAATAATGGAATCGTAAAATGAGTGCAATTTTATTACATCTTTTTTACTATCACTAATTTCTTTTGATAAAAGAAAAAGCTTTTTTGATCTATACTTCAACGTTGTTACTAATAATGGTAGTACATTAAAATTGACATAAAAAAACAAAATGACAAATATAAAAGAAAACCAAAAAAATTGAGAAAAAAAGTGCATTAAGTCTAATTGTGGCATTTTTTAATCTTATAATTATTTATTTATTCAATATTAATAAAATAATTAGTACAAATTTATCAATAATATTGCTATTTTATAAATTTTGCCTATTATTATGTAGTTATCTTCTACTTTAAAAAAAGAATTTACAAAGAAAAGTTTTCTTGCATTTATAGATTTCAGCAATTAAACAATAAAACGTAGCTAATCAATGATTTTTGGCAAAAAAATTGAAAAACAATTGGTTTTTTTATTTCGGTCCTCTCGTACTAGAAATAGTCTTCTTTTTTTCTTTAAGAAACAAACAGATAGGGACCAAACTGCTTCACAGCGTTTTTAACCCAGTTCACGTGCCATTTTAATCAGCGAACAGCTAAACCATTAGTACCAATTTTCAGCACTAGGATATGACGAACCGACATCGAGGTGCCAAACAACTTTGTTGATAAGAACTCGCAAAAGTTATAAGCCTGTTATCCCTAAAGTACCTTTAATTCCGTAGGCGAAAATTATTCCATCAAAAATTTTCGGATCATTATAACCAACAATCTGTTTCTGCTCGATTTGTTTATCTTACAGTCAAATAAGTTTATGCTATTGTACTCTAAAAATCGCTTTTACTGATTTTGAACTTAATTTTGTAGACCTTTGTTACAGTTTAAAAGGTGATCGCCCCAATCAAACTAAAAAATTTTCACTTTCATTTTTATTAGTTAAATTTTATTTTTAGAGTGATATTTCATTTGTGCCTATTCAATTAACTAGCGTTAAGGAATCAAACAGCTACCACTTATACTAAACAAAAAATAAAAAATAACAATGAAAACTTATAGTTAAGGTTTATAGGGTCTTTCCGTCTAGTTTGTACAATTACGCATCTTCACGCAAAATTTAATTTCACTGGATTCATTTTTGAGACAGTTGGAAAGTCGTTACGCCATTCATGCGGGTCAACAATTAATTGACTAGGAATTTTGCTACCTTAGAATCGTTAGAGTTACGACTGCCGTTTATTGATTTTTAGCAAAAAAATTATTATAACTTTCTTGATTCAAAATTCAACACTGGGCAGGCGTCAAACCTTATACATTATTTTACAATTTAGCAAAGTTTTGTGTTTTTAAAAAACAGTCGCTATCCATCTTTTATGATACCTTTTATCAAAAGGCTTTTTTTATCCCGAAGTTAAAAAATTTTTTTGCCGAGTTCCTTAAAAATGATTTTTCCAACGCCTGCTTAAATACCTGTGTTGGTTTTCAGTACAGTCTTTAAAAATATTTATAAAATAAAACTATTTCTTGAGAAACTTATTTTTCTTTTCTAAAAGCAAATTATTTAAAAAGAAAACACAAATCCTGTCATTTCACTAAAATATAATTTAAAAATAAAACCCATCAATAAAAATCTATCGATTTTTTCTTAGGGGCTGCTTTACTCTATGCAAATAAACTTTATCATAGAAAACCTTATAATAGGCGACAATGATTTTCACATTGTTTATCGTTACTTATACTAACATTTTCGATTTTTTTTTTCATTTCTCATTTTTCAATAAGAATTAAAAATAAAAAACGTCTTGCTACCATTCTTTCGAATCTATGTCTTCGGTATTAAATTTAATCCTATAAATTTTTGATATAAAAAGTCATTATAACATGTTAGTATGATTTTACTCATTTTTTAAAGAATAGCTGATTCTAAGCTTATCTTCTAACAAAATCCTTTTTATATTCTTTAAATACTAAATTTTTTTTAAGGACCTTAGACAATAATCTGGGCTGTTTCCCTTTTGACTTAAAACCTTAGCGCAATTAAGTCTGACTGCAAAAATAAATTAATAAATATTTGAAGTTTTTCAAAACATAGTTTTAATTTTTTGTTTTAAAAGAGCTCTACCCTTTATAAACTTTTTTTTACGCAATACTTAAATATTTTTCGCAAGAAACCAGCTATAACCAATTTTGTTTGACCTTTCACCCCTAACCACAAATCATTTCAAATTTTTGCAACAATTACGAATGCAGCCCTAATATATAGTTTATTATACTTTTGGCTTGTTCATGGTTAAATCAATTGGTTTCGGGTCTTATTTTTGCAACTTTTTTGTTTTTTTACTTGCGTTAACTACGCCTACGTTTTTAAAAACTTAAGCTTGCTGCAAAAATAAACTTGTTAGTCCATGATACAAAAGGTAAATTGGCATTTTATGTTTAAAAATAAAACTTCAATCAATTATTAATATCAAATTTCATGGTCTTTTCACTTCTAAAAAAGATTCTTTTCAACTTTCCTTTACAGTACTTTTTACTATCGATTATAAAGAATTATTTAGAGTTTGAGGAATGGTACCCCAAATTTTCTTCAAAAGAAAAAACTGTTCCTTTTTACTTTTTTAATAAAATTCAAAAATCATACAGGGCTTTTACCTTTATTGCAAATTATTCAAAATTTTTTTGTTTTTAAATTTAAATTTAACTCTATATTTGCTTTCGCTCGCCACTACTTACAAAATCTCGGTTGATTTTTTATTTGTTACTAAAATGTTTTACTTCACAATCTTTTATTATTTAACTTTAAGGTTACCCTTTAAGAAACTTGCATTTCAAAGTTACAAAATTCTCCACACAAACTTTCGTTTTACATTACGTCTTTCTCTTTATTTCTAGTAATCCATTTGACATTCAAAAACAACACTTTATATTTAATTTAACTTAACAACTAAATATTCCCTTTATAAAAGTATTTTTAGCGTAACTTTATTTTACAATAGTTAGAGTTCAAATGAGATCTGGTATTTAAAGTCACTTCATGTTAAGTTAATTAAAATTAGAAAAACAACATTAAAATTAAAAAAAGAAAATTTTCCAACTACAGGTTCCCCTACAGTTACCTTGTTACGACTTCAGCACAATAATTTTTTTTATTTTCATAATAAAATTACGTTTTAAAACACAAAAAATATTTTTTTAATAAAAAATTGATAATTTGAGCGAAAAAATTAATTTATTATTTTAAATTAAAAAACTCTCATGCTGTGACGGGCGATTTGTGCAAAGTTCAGAGATGATTTCACCGTCCCGTGCTAATAAACGATTACTTTTGATTTCAACTTCATATTTTCGAGTTACAGAAAATAATCCGAACTAGGGCAAATTTTTAAGATTTATTTCAATTTTCATTCAAATAACTCATTGTTTTTACCATTGTAACACATAATGCAGCCCATTTTATAAAGGTCATGATACTTGACGTCATCCTTACTTTAATCCTATTTTTTACAGGCAATATTTTTTAGAAAAATTTCAAAAATTATATGCAATTCGCACACATTTTTTAAAAAGTAAAATAAAAAAAAAGGGTTTCGCTCGTTAAAGGACTTAACCAAACATTTCAAAACACGAGCTGACGACAGCCATGCAACACTTGTCTGAGAATTCAAAAAATGGTAAGGTTTTGCGCGTACCGACGAATTAAGCTATATGTTCCACCAATGACATAAACTCCCGGCAATTTCTTTGAGTTTTATTATTGCTAACGTACTCCTCTCGTGGAATATTTAACGCGTTAGCTAAATTTCTAATAATTAAAAATAAATATTCATCGTTGACATTTTAGACTACTAGGGTTTCTAATCCTATTTGCTACCTAAAATTACGTGCACAAACGTCAGTTTTTTATAGATCATTGCTTTCGCTTTCGAAATTCCTTCAAATATCAATAGATTTTATTCTTCCACTTGAAATTCTATAATCTTATTATCAACTCTAGTTATTTTAAACTTAAAATTTATAATATAAAATATTATAATTTAATTTAATTTTTCAACAACCATCTACACACTCTTTACACGAAATCGAACCAAATAACGCTTGCCCCCTTCGTTTAACCGCGGCTGCTGGCACAAAGTTGGCCGGGACTTTTTTTTAAATAAAATCATAATTTAAATCTACAAAAGAACTTTACAACTTATTGTTTTCAATCATTCACTTTATCTCGCTAAATCAAGCTTTCGCTCATTGTTTAAAATTCCTCACTGCAGCCTTTTAAAAAAGTCTGAACCTTGTCTCAGTTTCAGTGTGATTGAACATCCTTCCAGATCAATTAAAGATTATCGGCTTGAAATTTTATCTTCAAAAACCTAATCTTGAAAAAGCAAATCTTATAGCAATTAATTTTTTTATTCAGATTTAGCTGCAACAAAAATCGATATTTAGTATTCTATTATTTAACTAAACTATAAGGCATTTTTCTTTTTTTTTACTCACCCGTACGCTTACTTTTTTAAACTAAAAAAAGTATAACTTGCATGTGTTAAGCGGATAAATAGCGTTTATTTTGAGCTAGAATCAAACTCTAAAATTTAGTAATTATTAATATCAACCTTAATTTTTAATGTTGTTTTTTTATTTTAAAAATTCAAAAATCTAATGTAATAACTTAGAAATTCAAATATCTAAGAGAAGAATTGAACTTCTGACACAAAGATTTTCAGTCTTTTGCTCTACCTCTGAGCTACTTAGATTTCTATTATTAATAAAACTTTAAACTTAAAAAACCTTTACTCCCAATCTAATGCACCTTTTCTCCATTCATAAATAAAACCTATAGTTAAAATAACTAAAAAAAAAACCATAGACCAATAAGAAAAAAGACAACTTTTATTAATAACAACACACCACGGAAACAAAAAACTTACTTCTAAATCAAAAACAATAAATAATATCGAAACTAAATAAAATCTAATGTCAAATGTGTTCCGAGAGTTATCAAATGGATCAAAACCACATTCATAAGCAGACAATTTTTCTATGTAAATTTTTTTAGGACCTAATAAATATGATAAAATAAAAAAAACAAACGACAAAACAAAACAAATTAAAAAATAAACAAAAAGTGAAAAAAATTGCGATAAGTATAATGACATTTTTGTTTTATATAAACGAACTTTTTAAAAGCAATAGTTTCGAACTTTTCGCCATGGAAATAGAACCTTTTAAAAGCAAATTACTTTGATAATTATTATTATTAAACGTTGTGATTATATTTTTATTCGTTATCTTTGTTTTGTTAATAAATGTACAAACTAAAAAATGTTGATAAAAAGGACTACTATTAATTTTAAAAAAAGGAACTTTAGTTTGTTGTAATAAAAAATTTTGTTTTAGTTTCATATTAAAATTTTTATCTAATCTATTTAAAATATTAAACAAAATATCAAAATCAGATTTGGCATTTTTAGGACTAGAAAAAGCTTTTTGAGAACTTTGAAAACGACCTTCAATGTTTACAAATAACGCATTTTTCTCAGTAAAAGCGTTTGACGATAATATGATGTTTGATTTTAATGCAAATTCATTACCTTGAATTCCTTGATAACAAACAAAAGTATTTTCAACATTTTTTTCAAAAATATTATCACCTATAACAAAAGAAAAAAATGGTTTAGAAGTTTTTATAAAATGATTTGTTTTTATACCTAAACTAAACAAAGCAACATCAGAAGCTCTATTTGATATAAAATTTAATCCAAAAAAATCAGAATTTATAATACCACTATTTTTAAAAAATTGTGATAAAAATAAACGATTACTTTTTTCAGAAGAAAAATTTATAAATGAATTATTAATCATAACAAGTTTTTTTTTTTTTTCTTTAATATTTTACAAAACATATTATTTCCACTAATTATATTAAAAAAACTAAACAAACTTAAAGCTAAATGAAAAACAGGAAAAGTTAAATTTAATCTTGTACCAAAATTAGCAATCAAAAAATTTCCTTTTAAATATCTTTTTCTCAATTTCAAATTAAGAATTGGCAATTCTTTTTTTGGATCTAAACCAATAAGCAAACAAGCTGTTAAATTAAAATCATCCAAAACTTGAAATTTATTATTAAAACAATAAAAATATTGAAAATCTAGATCTGTCAATCCATAATTTTCAAACGTTATCAAAAAATTAGTTTTTTTGTTTATTTTTAACAAATTTTTTATTAAAAAAGCCGTTCCTAAATCACAAAAAGGTCCTACTGAAAAATATAAATTTAAATTATTAATATTAGAAATTTTTACTTTATTTACTACAGTTTCAAAAATATCTACCCAACTTACTTGAAAAAAATTATCCGAAATTCTCAAAAATGGTTTGTTCAATCGCTGACGTTTTAAAGAATCAAAACCAAAACGAATTTTATCAGAAATCCACTCTTCATTTACAAAATCATTCCGGTAAGGTAATACTCTTAAAATTTCTAAATTTCGAGTGTCAATTCGAATATTCGAACCAAAACCATCAAAAACATCTATGGAACGAATGCTTTTTAATTCCCAAGGACGAACAAGAAATGCAGTTGGCTTCGATGTTAACGCTCCTACAGGACAAATATCTATAACGTTACCTGAAAGTTCAGAAAAAAAAAGTTTTTTAACATAAAAACTGATTTCCAATTGATTTCCACGACCAACCGTACCTAATCCGAAAAAACCTATTACATCATTAACAAATCTCACACAACGAGTACATTGAATGCATCTATTCATAACTGTTTTTACCAAAGGACCGCAATTTTTATTTATGACAGCTCGTTTATATTCAAAAAAACGACTTTTATCACTTCCATAAAAAAAACTTTGATCTTGTAAATCACATTCTCCTCCTTGGTCACAAATTGGACAATCTAACGGATGATTAATCAATAAAAATTCAAGAACATTCTCTCTTGCTCTTTTTACGAGTGGACTATTTGTATAAACACACATTCCTTCTGAAAAAAAAACGGCACATGAAGCCACTAATTTTGGCTGATTTTTTATTTCAACTAAGCACATTCGACAGTTTCCTGCAACAAACAATTTCTCGTGAAAACAAAAACGACTAACCTCAAAACCATGACTAGAACAACCTTCTAATATACTAGAATTTTTATTAACTTTAAGAGAAAAATTGTTTATAAAAACATTTAATAGATTCATTTCTAACGAGCAGTATTATAATTTAATAAGTACGATTCAAACATTCCTAAAAAAGGAATAACTACTAAAAAATAAAAAAAATAAAAAATTGTTGCTATTTGACCAATTTCTAAATAAGGAGTCTCCGGATCACACCCACCAATCCAACCTAGTACAAAATAATCTAAAATAAAACACCAAAAAAATATTTGATAGAAAGGTCGAAAATTAGAGCTACGAACATTAGTCATAGCAATAAACGGAAGTAACATCAAAACTATTAACGAAGCAAACATAGCAATGACACCACCTAATTTATGTGGAATTGAACGTAAAATTGCATAATATGGTAAAAAATACCATTCAGGAACGATGTGAGCAGGTGTTACCATAGGGTTTGCTTCAATATAATTATCAGTGTGACCCAAATAATTTGGCATAAAAAACACGAACCCAAAATAAAAAATACAAAAACAAATAAAACTAAACAAATCTTTAAAAATGAAGTATGGATAAAAAGAAATTTTATTTGAAGTACTTTTTATACCAAGAGGGTTATTTGATCCTTTTTCATGAAGAAAAGCTATGTGAAGAATTACTGCAGCACATATAATAAAAGGTAATAAATAATGAAAACTAAAAAATCGATTTAAAGTTGCATTATCAACACTAAAACCTCCCCATAACCAAACTACTATTGGTTCTCCAACAACGGGAAACGCTGAAAATAAATTTGTTATTACGGTTGCAGCCCAAAAACTCATTTGACCCCAAGGTAAAACATAACCCATAAAAGCAGTTGCCATCATTAAAATAAGAATAACTACTCCAACAATCCAAACCATTGCTCGAGGTTTATGAAACGAACCATAATAAAGACCTCGACCAATGTGAACATAAACTAACAAAAAAAACATACTTGCCCCATTAGCATGACAATATCTTATTAACCAACCATTATTTACATTTCTCATAACATGCTCAACACTTAAAAAAGCTAAGTCAATTTGTGGAGTATAATGCATTGCTAGAAAAATTCCTGTTATTAATTGAATTCCTAAAAAAAGACCAGCCATAAAACCAAAGTTCCAAAAATAATTTATATTAACAGGAGTTGGATAATCAATCAAATGATTATTAAAAACATTTATTAATGAACGATTTAAATATCTTAAACTTTTAGAAACCATTTTAATTTAATTTTAATTTAACTGTCTCTTTTATTAAAGGAAGTTCGTTAAAAGTATGAAAAGCAGGCGGAGAACTTACTAACCACTCTAGTGTACATTCAAAATTATTTTCTCTATTAATGTTTGAGAATTTCCAAGGATTCACTTCACACTGTTCCATATTTGTTAGAGTCTCATAAATTAACACAAAAAAGACAAAAAGTGCAAAAACTGATAAATAAGAACCAAAAGACGAAATATAATTCCATTCTGCATAAGCGTCTGGATAATCTGGTATTCTTCTAGGCATACCAGACAAACCTAAAAAATGTTGTGGAAAAAAAGTCAAGTTGACACCTATAAACGTACACCAAAAGTGAATTATACCTAAATTTTCAGGGTACTTAAAACCTGTCATCTTACCTATCCAATAATAATAACCAGCAAAGACACCAAAAACGGCTCCCATTGACAACACGTAATGAAAATGTGCTACTACATAATATGTGTCATGAAACGCTATGTCTAAACCTGCATTTGATAAAACGATTCCTGTTAAACCACCAATAGTAAACAAAAAGATAAAACCAACTGCAAAAATCATTGGAGTTTTATAATAAATTGAACCACCCCACATTGTTGCAATCCAACTAAAAATTTTTATACCTGTAGGCACAGCAATTATCATTGTCGCAGCTGTAAAATAAGCTCTACTATCAACATCCATGCCAACTGTGTACATGTGATGACTCCAAACAATAAATCCTAACAAGCCAATGCTTAACATTGCATAAATCATACCAACATAACCAAAAATTGGTTTACGACTAAAAGTTGATATTATTTGACTTATAATACCGAAAGCCGGCAAAATTAATATATAAACCTCAGGATGACCAAAAAACCAAAAAAGATGTTGGTATAAAACAGGATCACCACCTCCAGCTGGATTAAAAAATGTTGTGTTAAAATTTCTATCAGTTAACAACATTGTAATAGCACCAGCAAAAACCGGTAAAGATAAGAGTAATAAAAAAGCTGTAATAAGCATAGCCCAAACAAACAAAGGTAATCGATGAAAAGTCATTCCTGGACATCGCATGTTAAAAATTGTTGTTATAAAATTAATAGATCCTAAAATTGAAGAAGCACCTGCAACATGTAGACTAAAAATTCCTAAATCAACCGCTGCACTCGGATGTCCTTCAACACTACTTAAAGGGGGATAAACAGTCCAACCCGTTCCTACACCTCCTTCTGTTAAAGTTGAGCTAATTAATAATAACAAAGCTGGTGGTAAAAGCCAAAAACTGACATTATTCATTCGCGGGAAAGCCATGTCAGCAGCACCTATCATAATAGGAATAATAAAATTACCATAACCCCCCATTAATGCCGGCATCACCATAAAAAATATCATTATAAAAGCATGACCTGTGATGATAACATTATAAAGCTGATTATTACCACCTAAGATTTGAATACCTGGACCAGACAATTCTGCTCTTATCAAAACAGAAAGAGTTGTTCCAACGACACCAGAAAAAACAGCAAAAATTAAATATAAAATACCAATATCTTTATGATTTGTTGAAAAAAACCAGCGATTTAAAAAAGACATAACAAATTATCCTTGCATTCTAGCTCTCTATTTTTAAAAAACCAAAACCCCAAAACCAAAAAACCACGATCATGCTAAAAAAGAGATTTGATTGCAGTAAAATCTACAGTT
>JACCDO010825267.1_pt1 | contig 37529 bp, 67 predicted proteins | sample 7446101 | NCBI WGS metagenome assembly JACCDO01 (sample SAMN15323440, study PRJNA562643) | freshwater metagenome | isolation source: river surface water | place: USA:Blue River Watershed | collected 2017-08-16 | reverse complement strand
GATTGGATAGGTAAAAACGTTTCAAACGGTGCTAAAGCTTTTGCATCAACAGTTAAAGCCGGATGGGATTACACAGTACAAAATACTAAAGCAGCTTTAGTAGCAGGTGCTAGTATGGTTAAATCAGCAGGTCAAGCAGTAGTTGATACGTATAACGCAGCAGCTAAAGCCACCGAGGACTTTTTCAATGATATGTACGACATGGGCAAGTCTTTCTGGGAATCTGAATATACCCAATTCTTTGGAGAAGAGATCATCTTCGAAAATTTAGATTGGGGATACGATTTTGAATAATAACATAAATCCATATAAAAAAAAACCGAATTCTAGGATTCGGTTTTTTTTTGTGTTATAGATTTTTTATTTCTCTAAGAAAATCTTTAAATGTAACAAACTGATTGGACTCGTCAGTTTTTTCTATGCTAAGCTCAGTTCCTTTGGGTTTTTCCCAGTTAAATATTTTCATGTTCCAGGCTTGCTCAAAAGTGTCAACTGCATTTTTATACGATTCCTGGGTTTCGTCATTAGAATCCCTTGTATATTGCCACCCCATAAATAGTGGATCTGGAGTCTGAAATCCAAAAAATTCAAGTACTTTTTTCTGCGTGGCTATACTTTCTTCAACCTTCCAGTTTTGACCTATTACAACCAAGCCAGCTTGTATTTTAGATACGCTGTTTTCTTCTCCCAGACTGGTGTGCATGTTTTCTATCCAATCCAATCTTTCTATCACTTTCTGATACATTGCATTTACGCTTCCCCATCTTTGTGAGCCGAAGAAAATAACAGCTTGGCTTTCATAGATAGATTTTGATATTTTCCATAGCTCATCGTCCTCGAAATCGTGACTTGCCCAACACCTGAGTTTACCGTTTGGGTTTTTCTCTTTATCTTTTAGGTTGGATTCCTTAGCTCCGCAATTGTTTCCGTGAACCTCACTAACGCATCCTAAACAGTTCTTAATGTTGAGTTTGGTAGCATCAATAATGTTTACTTTTACACCTCTCCTCTCTAGATTTTCTGCTAGATTTCTAGCAAGCTGTGAAGACTTCGGACTTTCCCCGAATTTCTCTACATAGGGACTTCGACTAGAGGTAGTCACAAAAGTAACTTTCTTGTGCTCAGAAAGGATCTCTAAGAACCTTCTTGTATCCTCTATTTCTGGACCATATTTAACCTGTATCATGATTTATATATCTTCTCCTTAGTTAGTAAAGGAGTAGAATTTATTGATGATCTGATCGCCACTTTCTTTCTGCTCGTGATCTAAATAAACGAGGATAGTTAATATTATACCCTCTTTAGATTGGGTATACCTATGGTTATTTTCTTTAAGGTAAAGTATGAAAGAGCCGAGATCAACAAGCTTCTCATTTTCCTCATTAAATGATATGTCGATTATTAGGTCGGATCCCTTTCGGTAGGTCGCGGTGAAAGTTCTTAGTCCCATTTTAGAAAGTTATAAAGCTTTGAACTTCTTTTCTTTCCTGACTATATAATAGTTTATCTTGCAACATATCATAAACTTTTATCTCAGCTATGTCATCAAATTGGTGATATGACCATGATCCTCTGATGGCAAGATCATGAAAAAATGTCTCAACATCTCCATTTTTTTTAGTAACCATTATTTTTCTAAACCTTCTTTCTGTTGAATAGTTATATGAACAAACAATGTCACCCCGGTCGGAAGAGTATATCTCAGTTATACAACCCTGATATTTAGATCCCATATTACTATCAGAAGTCTCCGTGTTCCAAACTGTATCTGGAAATTCATTAGTCATTTCACCTCCGTTTTTTATAAGAAGTTCTGGGAGTTTAGTTGCTATGCTTTCGTATATAAACTCTTCAGCTATCATAAATTTAGGAACGGGTTTTCTGGAAGAAAAATATGCCTCATAGTCTTCTTCCTTTGAGATCTTATAAACGTTTTCAAGAAAATGATCAATCTCCCAGAAAAAATAATGAAATGAGATATTAGCCTCATTATCATTAATAAAGAAAACCCCTCTTTTATTAAGAGCAACACACTCCTCCTGCAGTTCCTTTATTTTCTTAAGAGATTTTGGTCCGAAGATGTCGTCGCTCTCAATGCGTTGGAAATATTTATAACCCAAAGTTTTTGCGTGTGAGACAGCATTATAGAGATTAATCAGAACAGATAAACCATGTCTTTGCATTCCGCTTACCACATTGTGTATTACGAAATCCCCTGTGCTTATATAAAAGTCAACTGGTTCAACATTCTCGTATTCTTTTTTAAATAGTTGATTTCTTTTATCATATAGAAAGAAATCGCATAGCGACATTACGTGCTGGGATACTGTTGTGTTTGAAACCAGCAGAATGTCATTATCTAATGTTCTAGCACCTCCCAGTGACAGAATAAGTTTCTGTTCAATTTGAGGATTTCTCACAAAGCAATCGACTATGGTAAGGATCTTCTTTTCCAAGCCGTACATATTTGAAAGGGCAGAGGCGGTCGAAAGATAATTGATTCTTTTCTCGGATCTTGGTTTTTTAGAAAACATCCCATCGTCGGATATCCTATAAGCACCAGCCTCATCAAAGTCACATCTAATTTTACCTGACTTGGATACCATATAGTTAAATACCCAATCTAAGTAAGGCATTTTAGAAAGCCAGTCCGGGGTTTCTATAGCTTCTCTTCTCCACATTCTTCCGAACGTAACCCAATTGTTCTCAGCCATGTCTTCCTGTGTAACCTCTTCCCTGAGAGGATGGTGATACACCGAATATTCTCCTTTATCATTTACCTGTCGATATCCAGAACAGCTCATAGAAAATTCTGGATTACCCTCTAGGAACATATATTGATCCTTTATTCTTTGTGTGGAGGTGAAAAAATCGTCGCCGTCTATATGTACAATGTACCTTCCAGTAGATAGTGATATCAGAAGTTTAAAATTTTCAAAAGCACCTAGATTGCTCTCACTTTCTATGATTCTCACGTTCTTGAGATGTCCAAAATTTTCTTTAAGTATTTCATTAGTACCGTCGAGAGAATGATCGTCTCTAACCAGTACTTCATATTCAACATCAAGCTCCTGTGACAGTATGGACTGAACGCATTGAACTATGTATTTTTGGAATTTATAGGAGGTTACGATAAAGCTTATTTCCATCTATTTTATTTTTTTTGCTGGTGTTCCTATATAAACTCCGGGTTCATTAATATTGCTAATCACTCCACTATTTAGGCCTACTGTAACGTCATTACATATTTTCAATTTCTCCCGGATACAAGAATTAGTTCCAAAATAAACCCGATTTTCTATCTTCGAATTTCCTGATATTCTGACCCCTGGAGCTGTGGTGAAATAATCCCCTATTATACAATCATGTCCAATTGATGTGTGTAAGTTTAAATGCGCGTGATCACCTATTTTTATATTTGTCGTAAGTATAGTACCGGCACAGATAATACTCCCTTTACCAATCTGTACATCGTCTGCTAGAATCTGAGCTGATGGATGAACATGTGTAAAAAATGACGTTTTTTTCGGTAATTCTGAAACTATTCTTTCTCTTGTCTTTGGATCTCCAACCGCAACAACTACTGAATATAAATCGGGATTAAATGAAGAGAGAGGGAAAACGTTAGGTTCTTTCCGGTAGAATTTATCTTCAACAAAAAATACTGTTTCTAGCTGATCCTGATCGGAAAGACTATAATAAACTTCCCTTCCAAATCCACCAGCTCCTATTATTCCTTTTTTCATTATTATCTTGAGGATTTGTTTATGTCATATGCCGAGATATTTATCCCTATGTGATCACATGTGGTTTCTGTTGTACAGTATGAACTATATTTCTCGGATAACATCTTAGCAAAATCTAGTTCAAATGAAGAATTTGGGCTTTCATTTTCTTTTATCCAACCAAACTCGGAGATCTTTTTGGTGTCCCAAACACCAGGTCTAAATCCAAAATATGGCCAATTGATATAATAACACCAAAAGTTTGGATCAGGATTTTTTTTCATAATCTTAGTGTCTAGGAAAAGGTTTTCTTGGATTCCTCTGGATGGATCGAAGTGCCACTTCCAGAAACTACCATCTACTTTTGGTGTGATATCAGGTGGGAATTCTCTAAGTTCCTGGGACACACCAACATAAGCAGTGTCCGGTTTATTCTTCAGAAACTCTATTATCTCAAGTAACGAGAACTCACGGATAAAATTCCAATCGTCCTCAGTATGGAACACGAAATCACATGAGCTCTCAACTTCTTTTTTCCATCTCCTCATTATCTCCATGTGTCTTTTATTACTTGATATTGATTCCTTCTCGAAACGGAAATTGTAAATTCTGGCACCTGGGAAATTCTTTCTTATTGATTTTTCCATTTCCACTCTATCCTCGGATGAGGACGAATCATCGAAATGTAGAAAATAATCGACCAGATTCTTATCCACACAATTTAATGCTAATGATTCTATAGTGGTTCTAAATAGTTCGATTCTTCTGGAAGTTGTTATAGAGATACCAATGGTCTCTCTTGTTTTCTTGGTAAAACTTCCCCATAAGACATTCTTAAAATCTTCATATCTATATGGAAAAAGGTTTAATTCGGGAAGGTATCTTTCCAGATTAGAAAAATGTGATTCCTGTACAGTTGGCCACCCAATAGTTTCTTTTATGTACTCATATTCTAATGGATCATGTTCGTAATCATGAAGCATAATGACGTCACCCTCTTTCATGAACCTAGACAGGATCTTAAACTCTGTTTCCTTGTCACCTCCGTCGCAAAGTATAAGGGTTCTTCCTGATAAAGTTATCGAACTTTTTATTTCACTTAGAGTCTCCAGATTAAAAAAATCACACACTCTAAAAATAACATTATTTAGATCACCTACCGTTCTATATGCTGGATTGTTGTCATATGATATTATCTTACAACTATCTGAAACTTTTTCTGATATCCATTGAGTGAAAACACCAGTAAAGGTTCCTATTTCTATAATCAGATCAAAGTTGCTAAGAATTTCAGAGAACGGTTCTTCCACAAACCGGCTTTGTGCCGATCTTTTATTTCCTATCCAAAAAAATGGGTCCATTATTTTTTATAAATTTCATATTTACTTAAATCCGGATATGGCAGTTCTATATCCTTATTTTTCTTTTTTGTACCGTCCATGTTATAAAACTGGCTCATGAGCAATAACCCTCTTGAAGCCAATTCTGGCATCATGTAGAAATTCCAGCCGAGCATATCAAAGTGGTCGTCGTGGTAAGAACACTCCCTCCTGCCACTGTATCTTGCTCTCTTAAACCAATTGTATGCTTCGAAGTTATCCGTTAGTATTGCACCTCCCTTACTCAACTTAAGATGTTTATATGGTCCGGTAAAGGAGATACACATGTGCGTACCTGGTTGGTACATATCTGCAGTAAATCTAAGAGCCGAATCCCAAACATTTGTTGGTTCTAGCTGATATGCACCTCTTAGAGTTTTACCCTCCACTGGCTTAAAAGATACCTTTGCTCCCGCATGGATAATCTCGCAGGGTACAGATGGATATGTTCTAGAGGGTATCTTTATTTCCTTGCCTTTCACTCCCTCAAACATTAAAGCGAGAAACAAAGCATTAGATTGATTGTCAACAGTAACAGCATAGGGAGAACCTGTGTAGTCACACAGAGCCTTTTCAAATTCTTCGGTTACCCGGTAAACACCATTAGCCATAGCACTTTTTTTATTTTAGTGCTATAACAATGTTTTATTCCGTTTAATTTGAGATTTCGTAGAATTTATCTAGAATAACATCCACTCTTTTTTGTATATCCGAATCATCGGTGCTTTCTAGAATTAAATGTGCAAAAGTAGCAATCAGAGAAACTAGTTGCGAATATTGAGGGTATGATGTTGTATACGAATCTTTCTTCTGTAGACCGATGACGTCTATTAAGATATCCTCCAAGTATTTTACCGAAGCTTCAGCATCCCCAGTTAACACCTCTTTGGTTTCCTCATCATCGGTAGAAATCATAGTATCCAGATAATCCTGTAAGTCCGATGAGAGGAGATCTAATTCGCTTCTGGTATTTGTGAGAGATTGTGATATCTGTAATGCGTCGGCTTTAGATACTTTAAGAACAAGCTCACGTGGAACCCTAACGATTGTCTTAGGTCCATCTATAAGCTGAACTTTAACAAAGTCTCCTTCCATACTTAAAACCTGTCCGACTCCTCTGTATGAGTTAACATAGTCACCAACCTCTATTTCTGGTGAATCGTCATTATGAAAATAGGATTCAGGATCTTTCATAAAAGCATCAAGATCGAAATTTTCATATAGTCTAAGGTGTTTCATTATTCCCCCTTTCTGAACATCTTCTTTGCTTCCTCGTAATCCTCTTGAGAAAGATCCCAGCCTTTCTGAGTTTTAGCGATGTAAGCTTTAGCTTCTTCGTATGCTGGATACTTTACGTTATCAAAAAAGGTTTCAAGATCTTTATAGATCGCTGGACTAATTCCTTTTTTCTCAAAAAGAAAATCGTGATAATCTTTAATGTTTTCCATTTTATGGTTTTTATTTTTTCTATATATCTTTAATCTTTTCTATCATTAGCTCCAAATCGCCAGATCCTTTTATTAGCCGGTGCCACATTCCCTTAGGAATAACAACTTTAGAATCGATTCTTTGTGGTAGTTTATTGTCTAATTGAATTAACCAATCCGTTTCGTGGACCGGGTGGACTATTCTTTCCTCCTCGTCCCAGTGCCATTTCAATTCATCGGAGTGGACATCGGTTCTGAATTTTCTAATAACTTTCTCGTTTAGATGTGAACCGATTGAAGTCTCTTCGTATGGAAGCTCATTTACCATGGTCTGCTAGATTTAATACCCAACAGTTTTCTATACCTAACTACATTGCATGACCACCATTTAGCTTTCCATCTTGGTCCAGGTTCGTGGCATCTCATTCTTTTTCTAAATGATCTGGCTTTTGCTGGATCGTTATTGTTAACTCTCATACCCGGTTCACCGAAACCAAGTTTAATTACATTACCAGATTCATTCTTCGTGTAGACCGCGAATTTTCTAGGTCCTCCTGGGGTTCTAAATGGCTTATTTAAATCAACCTTTCTTCCTCTATATTCAGCCTCGTCAATCTCATCCTCCTCATAAAAAGGAACGTCGAGTAGCACCTCCTCACCTTCATAGATACCGGTCCTACCCGCATCAGTACCAATTAGGAATAGATCATCCTCGTCAAGTTCTACCTCTCCGCTTTCCCAAAGTGATCTGGCCTCGTTTACCAGATCAATCCATGCTTCGGATTCGATTCTATAAACACTCTCCATTAGCGGAATGTTTCTTTCCAAGTGATAACTTAAACCCTCACTTATTTGGTTGTTTTTTTGACCGTACGAGAGCGATTCAAATGTTTTAATATGTTTCATCGTCTAAGAGGATTAGATTCATTTAAGAGCTTTAAAATCAATGATGTTATCAATCTAGGGCTCAACTTTATATATCGAAGCAAATTACGGTTAATTATAATAAAAAAATCATATATAATATAAGGGATAGAGATGTATTCAGCACAGGAATTTTTTTATCCCGGGGAGATGCTATAACTTTGAGAGATTGTTGGCATCGGAATATTAAAAAAATAAAAGACCATGAGCATGAGACAGTTTAAAATCTCGGATAAGCTTACCCCTAGGATGACTAAGGCGGCTGGGTCTTATTTGGGAGAACTAGAAAAAACTAAATTGATTTCACCGGAAAGGGAAGTCGAGTTAGCTAGATTGGCCGCTACGGGTGACGAGAACGCTAGAAACGAATTGGTCACGGCTAATCTTAGATTCGTGGTCTCTGTTGCTAAAATGTACGCCAGTAACCCAGAGGATTTCGCAGATGTGGTTGCAGCTGGTAACATGGGACTGATAGAGGCCGCAGAAAAATTTGATCCGACGAGAGGATTCAAATTTATTTCGTTTGCTGTCTGGTACATCAGAAAAGAGATGATCAACTATCTAAACGATAATTCTAGAACTATCCGTATTCCGATCAACCAAACTGTCATTCTTAGAGAAATGGTTAAAGTTGGAAACGAAATTGCCATGAGAGAGGGAAGGGAAGCTACCTTTGATGAGTCCTACGAGGAAATGGTTGAAAAGAACGAGAAGTTCAGTAGCGTTAAAAAAGAATCTATTCTGATGTCAACAGAGGCTGATCATAGATTAGCTTCGCTCACAAATCCTTTGACATCGGATTCAGACTCTGGCTCCCTAATAGATATTATCGATTCAGGAGAGGGTCAAAGTGATGCTGGATTAAATGAGGGTGATTTCAAAAAGGTTGTTAGAATCCTATCTAAAGCACTGACTCCAATAGAGAGAGACATAGTTTTCTGGAAACATGGTATTTCAGATACTCCAAATTCACTTGAAGAGGGATTTGGTGAAATAGCCAAGAGATTGGAAAGAACACCAGAAAGCATTAGACAGAAATACAAGAAAGCTCTGAAGAAGATGCAGATATACGGTCGAAGAATTAGTATTCGGGACTATGATATAATGTGATTTGGTTAACTCTTAAAACTCAAATAAATGAATTGGCGATCGGGATTAAGAAGATTTAAAAGATTCGCTTTTATTAAATTCGGTAGATTTATAAAATCCGCTAGAAACGATAGAAAAATCCAAAGACCTAAAAAACTAACTCAGCAGGAGGATACTGCTATGCAGATATTTCTGGAGATTCTGCACGATAAGGAGAGCAAGCTTTACTATGATATTGCAACTCACGAGTGCTACATATCGTCTCCGGATAAGCAGATCTTCATATTTCTGGAGAGCAGAAACATTAAGATTATAAATTCTGTGTTTGGGTATGATGTGCCTATTAGTTCCCCTTTAGAGCACTTTATGCTTGAAAAATTTGTAAGAGAAATGGCTATTCGAAGAAACGCTTTTAAGAATGAAGTGCTTTCCCGAATAAATCATTCATTGGATAGTACACTTGAGAAAATTAAAAATAAAAATGGACATAGGTAAACAACCACTTTCAAAGATGCTCCCACTTTTAAAGGAGATCTGTTACCAGCATGGCTTAAATTTAAACAGGGTCAGGGATTTCAGAATAGCTAGATGGATTTTAGCTCATCGACTTGCTTCTGAGGCATAGATCTAAAGAAATCCTTTCAGATCTAGATAGGACTTCAATTTTTTATAACCATCCTTCTGCTGATCCGTTATACCCGGAAGATCCTCATATAGTAAGATCTTATCACTATCATCAAGGTCCGGCCAGATCATTTCTAAAACCTCACCGTAACTAATTCCATCTGACATCATCTTGTCTATAATTAGATTCGATAATTTTTTAGATAGAGGATTTTCGGTCAGTGAACCTATTCCCTTAAGAGCATTTAAATTTTTGAGATCATCTATTCCCCTCAGTGATGAGATCTCATTCCCATAGAATTTAGCATCTTCACCAATTTCATTCGGGATTCCCACCAGATTTGTTAGATAATTTTCGGGACAGCTAAAATCTTTTCCGACCACTCTTGGAGCTCCTTCTAGGCTTTTAAGCATGTTGTTAGAACATATGAAATCATCACCCACGTATTCTGGTCCTCCGGCAAGTGTTTCCAAAAGGTTGTCCCTTAAATACATTGAACCGTTTATCCTGGAAGGTGATCCCTCTAGACTAACCAACTCATTATCCGACGCGAAGTACCCGGACGCAAGGTGGCTTTTGTAATTCTCTTGGTCCGTTGGACCTCCTACTAAATTCTTAAGTAGATTTTGCTCGCATCTAAATTCAAAGACAACCTCCGGAGATCCTTCCAGTGATGTTAGCTGGTTCCTACTACAGTCGAAAACCTCTGAGACCTCTCCAAATTCAATCCCTTTAAAATCAGTAAGTTTTTGACCCGAACAAATAAAGCTTCCGTTTACGTCAACCTTGCCGGTTCTTGGATTATATTTCCACGTGCCTCTTGTGCACTTGTCCAGCCAAGATAGCTGTTCTTTAACAAACATTTTTCGGATGGGCTCGAATGAATCCTCTTCGGATTCGTACATTCTGTAGTATTTAAGGTTCTTCATCCAAGTATATATTTAAGAGATGGAATATATAACAGGATGGAAAATCTAGAACTATACGAAGCATTCGGAAACGAAAGAGAGATTGTCTTTACATCAAGACAGAATAGAACCATTACTATTACCGTGCTAGGAGGCCGTATAAACAACATCACGAACGATTCGGGGGTAAACTTTCCATTCTCTCCAGGACAGCACTACACAAGATCTATTGAGTCGTGGGCATGTACCAACGGGTTTCTGATGGATGGTAAATCGCCATGTCCAGAGAAAAAAGTGTTTGGGATTAGAACTAAGGATATCCCGCAGGGTCACGAACTAAGAAGGCTCTTTCCTAATAAATTCAGGTAATTAAGAAATAAGATTCTTATCTTGATCCGCAGGAGAATCTATTTTTTCGATTTCAACCTTCTCGTCCTCTATTCCTTTAAAGACATCATTAAAAGCATTAGGTAGCAGATTAAGGTAACCTCCTGTGGCTTTTTTAAGGTAGATCGCTGCTCCAGTGTACATGGTGGAGGAAAAAGGAATCGGTGAGGTTAGTAGGATTACCGCATAAGGAGCCAATTTAGGAATATCCTTTAGCTGCTGCAAAGCACCTTCTATCTCCTCCGGAGTTGGTGCATCTCTTCTGGTATCTAGATTTAATTTTCTTCTGAGCTGATAGTTAAATATTTTAAGCATCTCTGCAGTTTCCTTTCCCTCTTGTTTAAAAGCCTTAATTACATTAACCGCCACATGTTTTGCTCTCTTGTATGCAGCTTTAACGTCGGACCATGAAATAGACTCATCTATCTCCTGATAAACGTTATTTAGAAATTTTTCGTATGGTTCAAGGTGTTTCATTAGATCATTCCTCTTAGGTTGATATAGTAGTTAAGAATCAATTCTATTTGATCGTCTGTCCACCCTAGCATTTTCTTAATTTTACTAAACCTATCATGCCCCGCATATCGAGATATTAGTTCAGGCTTATTCGCCACAGATTTAGCAATATAAGCATCAGATACATCATCAGAATCAGACCCAGTATTAGGAAGCATTACGGAAGAAATGTTGCTAAACATGGAATTGAGCATCGTTGAGGTTACTCCCGGATTGAGAAGAGAGCAGCTATCCCAATCATCTTTCTGAGATTTTGGCTCCAGCCCACTCCAGAATTCCCATTCGTAATCCACCTCATTCCAATTAGAAATTGCTTCCATTAGATCGCTTATATCATAATGAAAGAATTCACCATCCTCATCTTCATCCCAATCACCAACTAGTTGTTCCCACACTGTGTACATAAAGTCCTGTATGGTTAGGTAACTGCCAGTAATCATTATGGAGGCAACCTCGCTTCTATCGTAGTTCCACGCTGCGGTAAGACAGAATCCCTGATATTTACGGGTTGGCTTTATGTTGGGTTCTTCCCCTTCAAAAAGATTAAAATTTCTAACGTGTCTCATTTATTATATAAATTTCATTGCTGCTCCAACACTAATTCTATGCTGAATTATCTTGTTTATCTTGTCGTCGTCCATGCTCATCTTCTTGTAGAGTTTTTCTTTGACCTCGGCGTCACTATTATCGTACATGGAAAGAAATATTTCAGGATCCCCCTCCTTAAACAGATGCTCTAGAATATCAACAAGAAGATCGTCGGATAAAGCATAACCAGTTTTTTCTTTGTCTCCAGCAACCTTTTTAAATCCTTTGAGATTGAGTCCCATGCCCATAGTCTTATAGGTCCACATTAGCAGATACATTAGTGGATCATTCCATCCTGAAGGGGTCTTAGCAAGATCGTTGAATTTTCTCTCGTTCTTTCTTCTCATCTTATAGGTGATCCATGGATAGTAATTACCTCTGTAGTAGGTTCTCACCTGACCATTGGCCTGAATAGTGAGGTACTTGTAATCGCCGTGCTTAGGGTGTTTCAACTTAATGGTGAGATTATTCTCGCCTCTATCGGTGGAGATGTCTTCCCAGCCCAAAGCTATTAGAGCCTTATAGAGTGGGAGCTTTCTAACATCAGCCAGAGTGTAACCTAAGTCCTCTCTTGCTGATTCGAATAACTCATATTCACTGATATACTTCATGCACCTATATATCCAAAATCTTCTGGTTTATTTTTTTTTATCCCGAGACATGTCTATAGATTTGTCTCATATAATAAAAAAATGAAAACATCCAAAGAAACCACAGGTCCAGAAATGAGACCCTTTCCGGGACCACCACTAGGTCTGGGATTAATCGTACCCATCAAAGTCAACGAGTCTGCTCAGATGCTACTCAGAGGTGACGAGAGAAGCCAGAAGCTCTCTCGAATACTGGCAGGCATAGTTCAGATCATGGGACACCCAGAATCCTACTTCAATCTCTATCAGAAAATGGGGGATGTTTATCCCAAGATTCGTGAGTTCTGGAACACCGAGATCTACCACAAGATGAAGGAGGTATCAGGAGATGGGGTCATCGCGGTTACTGATTTCGATAAGGGTAAAGTTGAGGTGGATGTGCAGGGCATACTGTCAGGCATAGATCCTGAGGGATTCCACACCATGCAGGCTCTAATCATGTTTATCGGCAACGTTGACAAGCATGCTAAGAATGAGAGCGAAATGGAAATAGAGAGCTGTCAGATATTTCACCCTATGCTTTGGAGTGTCTATATCTCAATATTCAAGGACGAGTATCTCGATGAAATTCTAGCACTGATTGAGAAGCACATGCCTCAAGAGGAGCAACAATAACAATAAAATCAATTTGATTGAAAAGGTGAGTGTGTGCTCACTTTTTTTTATATCATACCCTTAAATCCCTGGTAAGCTCTCAGAGCATCAAATTTCCTTCTCTCGTCACCAACAACCCACTCGAACTCCGGTCGGTAAAGCAGAGCCTGATCCTCTAAAGGAATCTCAGGCCAAAGGTATTCTGTAGCCTCAAGGTAGCCCTTGCCGGTTTCCATAATTCCAAATATGCTTTTAAGTGTCTTTTCAGAAACTGGATTTGCTTCACAAGAAAACTCCTCTCTGACCTCCCGTGGTGCTCCCACCAGAGAGGTGAGTCCGTTGTCGCTACAATAGAAACTCCCTCCAACCTTCTGTGGTGCTCCCTCCAGTGAGGTGAGCCCGTTGTTGTGACCCCAGAAATCCCCCTTGACCTCCCGTGGTGCTCCCTCCAGTGAGGTGAGCTGATTGTTGTCACAATAGAAATCACCTCCGACCTCCCGTGGTGCTCCCTCCAGAGAGATGAGACTGTTGTAGCTACAAATGAAACTCTCTCCGACCAACTGTGGTGCTCCTTCCAGAGTGGTGAGCTCGTTGTTGTCACACCAGAAATGCTCTCCGACCTCCTGTGGTGCTCCCTCCAGAGTGGTGAGCTGATTGTTGCTACAAAAGAAATACACCTTGACCTTCCCAAACCGAATTCCCTTAAAGTCACTCAGACCCTGGTTGCTGCAATCGAAACTCCCATCCACATCGACCAACCCAGTAGAGGGATTGAGTTGCCAGGTGCCTCTGGTGCACTTGTCAAGCCATTTCACCTGTTTTGGTGTGAGCTCTATCGAGCTCTCGAACATACTATATGTCTTTAGATTTCTCATCTTCTCTCTGCTATATATCCCGCCATCCATCCCTGTCCTTCGCGTGCGTAAGACGCGGTTTGGGTCCCCTATGATTTGGCCCTGCATCCCCCGGGTCTAAAACTGGGGGCTCCAGACAGGCCGGGGGCCAAAAACTGGGTGATTCCAGCCGGGGCCGGCCCTCCAGGGTGATAGGCATAGAGTCTAAAAGTGAGTAGCAAAACGGTCTAAAAGTGCTAAGTGAATGCCTCCTAATATGCAAAGTGACTTAGTAGAGGAGAAAGCCATAGAGAGCTAAACTCACACAGATACTAAAGATAGCACACATAAGAGCAATAGCCATGTAAAACTCGTATTTCGGGTTGTAGAGTAAATCGTGTAGTATGCGTTTAATTCTTTCCATTCACTTATAAGAGATTAGAGAATCCACTCCTGATCGTGGATAGCCTTAGAGAGTGGAGATGTTCTTATATCATAGGGACCTAGATTCCATGTGGTCCAGACCCGATTCTCAGGGTAGTAGACCTTGGCCATCAGAAAGCCAAGTTCGCTCACGTACATCGCCTGAAGCACACCGTCTCCATGTGGGGTACTGACAGGGACCGAAGTGGGGGTAATGGCTCTCGGTGTCTCCATGGCTTACTTGGTGATCTTTGGTTCTGGTTTAGCGTGATAGACATCGTGCTGCTGCTTCAACTCGCCATAGGCATCACAGTGTGTCTTGGACGTCTTACATGAACCCAGAAGGATTATAATCGAAATGAACAGGATTGACTTTTGCATGATCTTGGTTTTATCTTATCTATCTTAAACCCCTCAGAGACGGAACATCACAATCTCTTCTCCTCCCTACTAATGATCCACTCGTACACCAAGCGTGCCCAGGCTCCTACCTGCCAGCATCCAATGACAACCAATACCGCATTGGGCAGAACCCCTATGAGGCAGAGTGCCAGACATAGAATGATGATATAGTGCAGAAACTTGGCCGAGTTGGGGAGTCTTGGTTTGCCCTCGTCGTGGTGTGGATCAAATGTGCTCATGACTGTTATACCTGGAAGTGAACGGAAAGTTTCCTCCATGTCTTCCTGGCCAAGCTTTGATACCTGGTGGACTTATAAGACTTGGCTCTGATTCAAATAAGACTTGGCTCTGATTCAAACTCGGGCCCTTAGCGGTTTGCCACCTCAGCTTCCCCCTGTATACGAGGCCCCCTCAAAAGGACCCCGCTGAGGGACCCCTAATAGGTAACACCGTGGGGACCCTCAAATAAGGGACCCTTCCTCTTAGCCTTCCCTGCCCCTATAAATACCCCCTATACGAGGGGGCCAAGTACCCTATAGGAGAGGACCCCAATTTTACCCCCCTCCACCAGATAGGAAGGGGGGTCATTTTTAGGGAAGCTGCAGAAATAAAAAATCTTTGCAGATTAAAGTGTTTCACCGTGGGCAGGGTGTCAATTCGGAAAAAGGGAAAAAGTAAAAATTTAAGGGGAATTAAAGAGTTACACCTCGGGCAGGGTGCCGACGGTGAAGTCCTGATCTTCTCCTGGACCTCATCTGGTCTTCTCCTGGTCCTACTGGGTACAGCTGGTTCCCCTCTGGATACCTATTGGATACCTATGGGTAACACCTCGGCCGACGGTGTAACACTCTAGTCTTGCTAGAATAAAAAGTGTGCACACAAAAAACCCGGGCACAACCCGGGTCTGAAGAGATTTGCAAGAAGTGTGAGTGATGTTATCCTCTCTGGGTTGCCCAAGAATCGTTATCCCATTCTTGAACTTGAGTGTTTGATTTTCCTTTTGCTTTTCCTTTTGACATGTTCTTATGTGTTAATTGGTTATAAGTAAATATAAGGATTCTCGCTTAGGAAAAAAAATTAAGGGCGGGTTTTTCCTATACGAGGCCCTCCGAGGTGTTTTCAGCTGTCTCCAGATGTTTTCAGATGCTTCCAGATGTAACTAGATGCTGAACGGATGTAGATGGAGGTTACACCGTTGGCCACAAAAAAAGCTTCGTTTAAGAAGCTTTCGTGTGAGTGTAAGATCTTTACTTGTTTGTGATCTTAAAGTTCAGTACGGCTAAAGAAAACCGGCGGTTTGACCAATCTGTATCCAACTCGAACACAACCACAGGTCCTAACCTTAGATAGCAATTGATCTTGTCCCATTGCAATCTCTTGCCCCAAGAGTTTTTGAATCTAAATCCTTTCATCATAATCTTCCTTTTTCTTCTATATATGCAGCATGAAGATTTTATGTTGCTCTATGGGAAACACCGTTGGCGACGGTGATTGGGAGGAGAGCTCAGGGGAAGATGTGAAGATTTACCCCACAAAAAAATCCAGATGTGAATCTGGATTTCCTGTTGAGTGATGGAAAGCTATTCCTTTTCTGAGAAAGTGATGTTTGCTATTCCTATGGAGAGAACTGTAATGAATCCTGTGATGACCATGGAAGCTAATGAGCTCATCTGAATCACCGTGGCAAAGAAGAGGATTGCTGAGGTTAATAGTAAAAGAGCAACTGTGATGCGGTTTAGAGATACTGCTAAAGTTTTCATTGGGGTTTGTTTTAATTGGTTATGAAGTAAATATAATTCAATTAGCCCGGGAAAAAAAATTAACCCGGTTAATTTTTTGATTTAAAAATTGGGTATAAGAAAGGCCGAGCTTTCGCCCGGACCAGCCACTAGCCACAATAGCACGTTTAATACCTTTAAATAATTCAGCTGATTAACCAGATGATTAGGAACAACGGAACGATACCAATTTCGAGCGTGTCATTTTCAATGCGGAGGATGAATGGTTTAGCAACTAAAGCTCTGATGATGCTGAAAAGCAGAATGAAAGGAAAGGCGAGTACTTTTAGAATGGTTTTCATTGGTCGATGATTTAGTTGGTTTACTTAGCTAATATAAGCATTTACCCTGGGAATAAAAAATTATCCGGATATTAATCTCATCACCCGAGGTATATAGCATATGCTCTTAACCTATTCACAATTTCTAGAAGAACAAGCCAATCCATGTTGGAAGGGATATAAACAAATTGGGACTAAAAAGAAGAATGGACGCATAGTTCCAAACTGCGTAAGAGAGAGTGAAAACACCGAGGGCTTCGACCGGACAGATTATTACCTAGATTATTATCGCAATCTTTCTCCTGAAGGATTTGGGGTTGACCGATTCGGTGAGAGTATTATCATCAGAGTTCCTGACAGAAACCCCATTTGATAGAGTTGCTTTAGAGTTGCCTGCTCTATGGGAAACACCGCCGGCGACGGTGAATAGCATGAGCTGCTTAGCAGATGTGGAGGTCCACAAAAAAAGCCTGGGGTGACCAGGCTCTCAGAAGGTTTCAAGAAGAGTTTTGGGATCTAGAATTCTCTAGATGCAGTACCGTGGTAGTTACCTGTTACAAGTTGAACAACTGCAAATACAAGAGCTGCGGTAAACATTAACATTAAACATGCTGACCAAACCTGAAGTACTAATAAACCGATGTCCCTTTTCATTTTGTTTTGTTTTAATTGGTTATAAGATAAAAGTAAAGATTCTAACCCAGGATAAAAAATTATCCTGGGGTTAATTTGAATTTTTTTAATCAATCCAAATCTCTTTGGAAAATGAAACTGACCTCCAGGCATTTTTCTGCATGTCAAAGAATGTGGTCACCGAGGGAGGAGCCTGACCTCCTTTAGGTTGACCAGCGGTTGGGATTCTGGTTAAATCCTTGGTTCCTAAAGCTAATCTTAATTCCCCTCCGACCTTATGGAAGTAGAATCTTACCACACCGTTGCGGAGTCTGTCTGCGAGTTGCTCGTGAGAGATCTTTTTAAGAGATGACATAATAAATTGTTTTAATTGGTTATGAGATAAAAGTAACCAATCTAGCCCAGGATAAAAAATTAAACCGGGATAATTTCAATGGATTTTATTCGGTTAGCCGGGATTGCTTTAGGGCTGAGCAAGCTCTTGCCAACACCGAAGATCATTTCCATGAGGGGTGAGTGGTCTGTGCCCTCGATCAGGCCACGTGGATTCACCTCGGCCTCTACGATAGCTACCTCACTCTCTCCCATGGCCTTTAACCTGAAGCCAATCCAACGGAGAGCCGATTCTTTTGAATCGGTAAGATAAACTCCTTCCCACATAGCCAACAGACCTTTCTCCTTGATTGATGCTACGTTCTTTGCTGATGTTGCGTGATAAACTTTCATTGGTTGTTTTATTGGTTATAGCTAATGTAATCATTAGGGTTAGGGAAAAAAAATTAACCCCGAATTTTCTTCGCGTGAGTGGTATGTTACGACCATACTATGTTCCCGCGGTGTTTTCCCAGAGTTGGCTTTGCTTTGTTACGGGTTCTTACCACACAAAAAAAATCCGAACCGAAGTCCGGATTTCTCATAACCAAAAAACAAACTAAAACATTGTCAGAATCGAAGTGTAAACATCGCTTCTGAAATGAACCAGGAATATATCCACCAATAGGATGATGGAGACGATTGCATCCAACTTTAGGGATAGCATCTTAAGAACACCGTCGGGTTTACCAATAGCCAGAAGAGCTTTATTTATAATAGCTGATATCAGACCGAGACCAATAAGTATAGCGAAAGATTGCCATTGAGAACTAAGGGCAACACCGAGGACGCCCCATATGAAGTAGACCATAGCGAAAGTGAGGTACAGACACCCAAGTGCCTTATCTCCAGAGTCACCTTCGGCAAATGCCTCTTTGGTGGCTACTGTCTTACGAAATGCGTAGGATTTCTTTGTGTTGAACAGAGTGTTCACCTCAAAGAGAAGAAACGGAATAACAAGTAAGAAGAATAGAGTTGTCATTTTGTTTTGTGTTGGTTTTACAAATATACATAATCATTACGGGAGAAACCAGATTATAAACCAGATTAATCCGTCCACCGTTGGCGACGGTGTCTGGATTTGGATACTTGAGAAACCTATGCACACAAAAAACCCTGACCAAAGCCAGGGTTTTATCTGTTGAATCTTGTATTACCATTTAGGTGGATTTGCTTTGACAAACTCCTCGGAGTAGAGATGAGCATTGTCGTTATAGAGTATCACATCTTCCCACCAGCGAATTCCCATTTGAAGTCTAGGCACTGCAAACTTGTGGACATCCTCATCATGAACAAAGAAGAAAAGATCGTTGCGTCCTCCTGTCTCGGGAACTGGTTTTCCTGATGGATCCAGATCAGGCAGGGTTTTCACCTCGGCAAGAAACTTAACTTTTACTCCCACATCATTTTTGAAGAACTCTATCAGTTCATTAACTGATGAACCATCTAGAGTAATGCCTGGCCATACACAAAGTTGATTGAACATAATGATTTGTTTTAATTGGTTATGAAGCTAAAGTAACAATTTACCCTAGGATAAAAAAATTAACCCACAAAAAATTCAGCCCAATTTCAGTAGGGCTGAAGGGCTCTGGAATACACCGTTGTTATAGTAGCTTGCGGATCTGAGCGAAGTAAGCTTCAGCATCACGAGCAAACTTCATAGCTCTTTCTCGTGTTTCCGTGTAGGCAAAGAATTGACAGAACTCGCTATCAAACTCTATACCTCGGCAATCAAGCTTCTCTTTGATAAACTCTTCAAAGTCGTAAGCTGATTTAAACTCTTTCACCGTGAAAGACTTTCTCATGTTGCCAGTGATAGTCCATTGTGAACCCGCCCAGTCTCCCTTGTAGACGATGAGACCTGATTCAAATCTGATTTCCCTGTTCATTTTGTTTATCTTTTAATATAAATGTTAAACATAGCAAATATAAGGCCTTTATTTCGGTTAAAAAAATTATTAACAAAGGAATGTTAATCGTGCACGTATGCGGGAGTATCTTACGACCATACTATGTTCCGAGGTGTTACCCAGCGGCCGCTAGGAATCGCTTAGCGGATACTCCACAAAAAAGGCCTCGTACACACGAGGCCCCTTCTGCATTTATAACCAACCAACCTAATTTTAATCCCCCTCCATCTCTATATTAACCGTGATGCTCAGGTTGTATATCATCATAGCGTAGAACTTCATCGCTTCAGAGTTGATTGAATCTGCTCTCATGAATGCTCCTGCCAAATCGTTATCTAAGACCGCTTGAACAAAGCTGCCAGGGTAAGTGTTGACTCCTAATCGGTTGAGCATGATTGCTGTCCCGATATTAATAATGTGTGATTTAGATTCTCCGTCGGCCATGATGTGTAAAGGAACATTTGCCGTAACGAAGATCTGATCTAAGTACTTGGAAACCTCGGATCTTACCTTAGCTTCAATTTCTTTTCTGTTTTTAATCATTGTTGGTTGTGTTTGGTGATGATAGTGCTTTTCTAATGTAAAGGATTAACCCTATTGCGAGTACCACCATCCAAGCCTTTGGTGTGACGAATATACCAAGTAGAGTGATAACTCCTACTATGTATAATGCCCAGTGAATTGCTGTTCTTGTCATGGTTGTTCCTTTAATTGATTATGAGATAAAAGTAAGTAATCAGGCTAGGATAAAAAAATAAAGTGAGATTATTCTTCAAAGTCGAGGTTGTGAATAAACCCCTTAGCAACCATAGCCTTCACAATCGTTTCTCTCTCGTGACCTCGGTAAACCTCCCAAACGCTTTCCTCTGACTCACAAACCGTATGAATCCAACACTCTTCCATTGCCTTCTTTATCTCACTCGGTAGGTTGTAACTTCCCAGATCATCATCAAGACAGTCAGGATCCATAGAGAGACAAACAAAGACCTTTCCTTCGTCATCGGTGCGAACACCGAAGTACCAGTCGGAAGGGTTGCTTGAGTAATCTTTTTCATCCTCATCATCCTCATCATAAACAAATCCTGTTGGTGCTTTTTGGGGCTTGCCAACTTGTTTGAATCCGAACCCTAATGATTTGATAGCCAACATAACATCCTCAGCCATCTTTTCATTTGAGCCTTTTGATGTCAGGTAAGCAATAAACTCCTGCTCAGTCATACCACCGTTGGGTAATCTTTTGATGAGGTCCTTCGCTATTTCTTTTGAGAAATCGTCCATGATATTTTCGTGATTGGTTACAGAATAAAAGTAAGCAATTGGTTTGGGATAAAAAAATTATCTACCGTAATCTCTGATGCCAGTGTAATTCTCTTCTTCCTCTAGAGTTTCCACCATCACGTGACCATCTACCACATCCTTCAACTTCTCTGTGAGTTCACCTCGGTCGAGCCCTGAAGTGAATGTACACTCACAATCAGGAAAGGATTCGTTTCTTTGGATGCTAATCTTCCCTATGTGTTCACCGTGGAGTTTCATGAACTCAAGTATATCGTGGAAGCATTCACTTCTGAACTTAAAACTTTTCATATCCTATTCCTTCAAAGTTGTAATTACCTGATTTGATAGCTTCGTGGTCTGCTTGAACCGCCTCGTTATACCTCGGATGGTTTCTCTCCTCCTTCTTGCAGTCCATACAAATAACATCGGTATTAAACATGGACATAATGGTGGTTGTGGTTTCCTTACCACATCTTTGACAGTTACACATATCTAAGAGATTAAAGGGTTTGACCACAATCGCTACACTTAACTAATCTGATTCCTGATACGTGACGAACTGCAACGTAGGTTCTCACGTGGGTGCACTTTGGGGTTTCTTTTGACATCTGGTTTGTTTTTGGTTACATTATAAAAGTAAACAATTAGGTCCGGGATAAAAAATTAACCCGGACCTAAATTAAATAATTTTATAGATCGTTTAGTATCTCAAAAGAACTGATTCGACTTGAACCCACCCCGGTTGCTAACACCGATACGATTTCCTTGTGTAGATCCTCAACGGTCTTGAAATTGCGGGCACCTATCGGCAGAGATTTCTGAAGTTGCATATTGGAGATTGCGAATCCCATTCCGCTTCCTTGCCAACCACCGTAGTAGTTATAGGATAGGGTGTTGTCCTCTCGGAGAACAACGGATAGGGTTTTAGAGTTTCCCTGTGGACCGTAAGCCGGGTTGAATAGTCGATAGACAATCAGAAGTTTTTTCATTGGACTGGTTTTAATTGGTTATAAGTAAATGTAACTATTCCTAACTAGGAAAAAAAATTATTCACCCCCATCAACCGGAACAATTGCATAGTCCTCCAGGTAAGCATCTACATCCTCGGCTGGACCTGAAACCTCAAATGTGCCATCATCATAAATGGTTACATCTAGGCCGTAGTCGTTCTTGATTTCTTCTTTGGATCCACCCGGGAATCTTGGGTCATCTACTAATACTGATTTTGTTGTCATGGTGTTTGGTTTTGATTGATTATAAGTAAATATAACTATTACTAATCAGGAAAAAAAATTAAAAGTTCTTTTTAGATTTCAAAATTTTTCGTCATATTCTCACCATGCTCTAGCCAGCAACACCGTTGGCGACGGTGTTTCGCCGGAGCTCCAGCTGGATCCGAATTCACCACACACAAAAAAGTCTTGGACTGTAGCTTCCAAGACTTCCGGTCTAACCCTCAGCAGGATTGGGCTAGATCTGATGTGTTTCGAACCGTTTCAGAAATTGTCCCGCAGTCAAATTCGAAGAGTTGACTTTAAGACCTATCATCCGCTTCACCTCATCTTTGGTGATGTACTTCGGAATCATTCGACCTCTCTTTCTTTCCCAGAAGAAAGTGCCATGCACCGTCTCCAGTAGATGTAAGCGGTTATAGAACTTCTCGTAATTCTTTTCCGTGATTTCTCTCATACCCACGCTCATAGTTGCTAGAATGATTGTTTGTGGAATGGCTTTCATTTGAGAGTTACCATTTTCAGCTTTCTTGAACAACCTTTTGTATTGGTTGATTTCTCTAAGGTCATAATTAAGTGGCATATGCTTTGGTTTTAATTGGTTTAATTTTCTTCTAATATCTCAGCTTCTACTGAATCTATCACTTCACCGTCACTCTCAAAGAAGAACTCATCCTTCAGGGTTTCTTTTAAGTATTCATTTGTGAATCTGGATGTTGCATTAGCATCAGATGTAGAAACGATGATTGTGACTTTTACTTTTGCCATTTGGTTTCTTTTAATTGGTTATAACATAAAAGTAATAAATCAGTCCAGGAGAAAAAAATTAAATCGAAACTTTACTCTTAATCCGTTCACCGTCGCCAACGGTGTTTCCACGTACCTACGTGAGAAACCTACGGGCATAAAAAAAGGTCCAAAGGACCTTTTCATAGATTAAGGATTCATTCCATCATATCATGGTTCCATCCTCTTCGATAAATTGGCGTTTACCTTTGGTTGTAAACCTCTCATCGATAAAAACACCAAATGGTTTCTCACAATCTTCGGATATGTAATCATCAATCATATCCTGACCCAATTCCGGATCATCATGAAATGATATCGAAAATCTGGTTAGATCCTCCTTGGTACCTCGGAAGGTAACCTCTGGGTTGGCTCCGCCAGGTCCAACTGGAATCAGACCAACAATCTGAAGATTGAATATCTCACATACCTCCTGAAGGTATTGCATAAACTCATAAGCATCTCCATCGAATGCCATGTCTACACTAAATCTTTTTAATCCTTTTTCCTGCATGATTGTTTTTGTTTATATAGCTAATATAAGTATATAGGTCCTGGAAAAAAATTTAAATTGAAAACTTTTCCTTCGAATCGGAACACCGTTGGCGACGGTGTTTCCCCGAAGATTCGTGGGAAACCTATGAAAACCTATGGACACAAAAAACCCTGACCGAAGCCAGGGTTGTTTATGATTTGAAATGTTTTAGTATTCATCTTCCTCTTCTTCCTCCTCATCGTACTCGTCCTCTTCCCATTCTTCTTCCTCTTCCTCATCATCACCACCGTAGAAGAAACCTTGACACTCACATGATTCAGGATTTGGAAGAGAATTGTATTGAGCTACCACATCGTCCTCCAAGCACTCAACGAACTTTGGATAAATCACACCTGGGGTATTATCACCATTAGGGTTACCATCGAAGCAAAGATTGATTCCTGCTAAGCGGTCTACCGGTATACCGTTTAGTTCACAGAGGAGATCGTAGAAGTCCTTTCCCCCAAATTCTCCGTAACCCTCATAGTCCTCCTCGGTAAATACCTGACCGTCCGGTGTAATCATGTGTACCGGGAAGGTTGGACGAGTTGAACAGTTGTTTGCGATTGATTCATCAGTATCGCATGTTTTCCAGCTAAAGAATCCCATTTTGTTTTGTTTTAATTGGTTATAAGATAAAAGTAACTAAACCAGCCCGGGAAAAAAAATTAACCGGGATAAATTTTATCCGGGGTGTTTCCCCGCTCTACCGATCGAAGATGTGATATATAGATGAAATATAATACAGAAAGAAATGTTGAATAATATTAAATCCTACGGAGAAGAGCTTAATGAAGCTGCAATGACATTACCTAAAATGCCGGCATTCCTTAAAGCACAAGGTGCTAAGGAATCTACAGGACACGGAGGACCTTGGAACCCAAATAAAAAACCTAACCACTGGGAACTTGAGATAAAAAATACTCTAGGAACAGCTTTCTCCGAGGCTAAAACGTTTACCGTTTGTTTCTATCCAAATTCTGCTACAGAAGGAACCTGGACTGCGAATCTCTTTCCTAAATTCAGAATGGGTAATAACAACAAGCTTTTATTCGAAGGTAAATATAAAACATCCGGATCTGGTAAGGCTAATCTTTTTGGTAGAGCTCTTTCCGGTGTTGAACTAACATCTACTGATATCTTAGTTCCACGTATCATGACATATGAATAATCCATCCACCGTTGGCGACGGTGTTTCCATGCAGCATCGTAAGAAAATTTAAAACAACAAAAAAGCCTTAGTAATTCTAAGGCTTTTTTAATGCGGTTGTCTATGGGGTTACACCTCGGGACGATATTGATCAGCATCCTCGTTGTTCATCTCCCAGTAAAAGATTTCCCAGTATCCGGATAGAGAATAGCCCATATCACGATATAGCTTTCTAACCTCCTCGTGATTCTTTGTTAATCCCATACGATAGAATAGCATCCATACATCGTTGAAGTTAATTCGATCGAGAATCTCTCTTACTGTAGGATCTGACTTCCAACGTAATGTACCGTTATCATCCTCTATGATCTCATGGTCGTGGTGAGATTCCTTTCTTAGAATCTCTGCGTAGTCAGGACTCATTGCTGCTACATCTTCTCTTTTAATTTCTTTCATTGGTTAGCGTTTACGTGCGTATGCGGGAGTATCTTACGATCATACTATGTTTAGTAGGATGATCTTCTTTCTATGGCGAAGTGAAGGTCTAAGCCCCAAGGAAACTTGTGAGCAACTAAACCTCCAGTACCTGTGCTTGAGTATTCCTTTTCATCATCGGCAACACAACGTAACAATCTGATTGCTGTGCTTCTCAGTTCGTCCACCGTTGGTACTGCTTGACCGTATTGATTAACCCAAACCCAATTCGTGAGAATCATGTAATCGTGAACCTTCTGGAAATCAAATCTTTCCAGAAGGGCTTCAATTTGTAAATGGAGATCTTTCTTCATGTGAATTAGTTTAGACATACGATCATTTCGAACTTCTCGTTCTCAAGTATCTGAACGTGAGGGTTTTCTTTTAGAAACATGGCTTTAGCCATTTCTCTCATTTCTTTTTGGAGGTCGGAGAATAAAGATTCCAATACCTTTTTGATTTGATCTCTTTCGTTTTTCTCTTCCGAATTCATGATGTTTGTTTTAATTGGTTATCTTAAATGTAACAATCAGGAACCAGGAAAAAAAATTATTCCACGAAAAACCAATTCTTTTCTAACTCTTCAACTTCTGATTCGTTGAACACATTATCAAAGTTATCCACGCAACAATCAACTTTGCCAAAGTTTGTGTCTTCTATTGCTGCATCTGCTTTCGTCATGAAGTCTTCCAAACTTTCAAACTCGATCACCCTAGACACCGTTGGATACCCTTCTATCTTACGACCTGAGATTTTAATTTCAACCTTCCTCATATGTTTGTGTTTTTTAGATTTACAAATTGCTCCTCTGTTAAAAGAATTGCTCTGCACCAACGTTGTTCCCACTCGGCCGCATATTCTTCCTTCAGATATGATATTGCATCTGAAACCTCATTTAGCTTCGGGTTATCTGGATCTCCGCCTTCTTCCTCTATCACCTCGGACACCTCATCCTCATTGATGGTAAACTCTTCTACTTTGAAACCTCCCTGTAGGTATTCATCCGGGCCAGTAATTATGGCTATAAATTTCAATGCGTACATATTATTTGTTTTGGGTTAGACCATGTTTTTAATGGAGTGCCAGTTCTTGAGTGAAGTGATCTGCTCTGGGGTAATACCTCGGGTTTCCATTTCGCTCTCTATGATTAACCGGTCTCTCTTGGGAATCTCGTTAAGATCGATGAAGTAAATTGAATCGCTAAAACTAACTCCTGAACTGATTATCTCAGCTAACTTGGAGGATGTGTCCGGTCCGATTGAATCCGCTATGCGAGATTTGACCCCATACTCGTGCCACCCGTACGAGGGCCACTTCTTATCTTTAGCGGGTATAACTTTAAGACCAAATAGAGAAGCAACTCTGCAGATGTGTTTGGTGGTGGTTCTAGACCACTTACCGAGTTCAACTAAAGTGTTGTTCTTAATAACTGCAACATTTGTGTCGTAGCTTATCACTCGGTCTCCGACAACATGTAGGTTTTCTGTGATTTTAAGAGTAATCATGGTTGTCTATTTGTAACGTGAATCAAACTTATCAACAAGTGAATCATAGAAGAGTTCGGAAACTCCTTCATACTTTCCTTCTCGTCCCTCGTTAATGAATAGACGATTGTTCTCCCTTTGAATAACTGAGGATCCAAATGGTGGATGAAGGGAAAGAGAGATATACTTCCGGTCCTTCTTCATCTTGGTTAGCTTTTGGGTGATTTGAGATTCCATATGGTTTGTTTTAATTGGTTAATCAAATATAACAATTCATCCTCAGGATAAAAAATTAACCTTGGTTAATTAACTGGATAAAACATTATTTCGATGTCCCCATATCGATCTCTTCCGATCACTACTTTATGTCCCTTGAATACTTGACCATTCCATTCATCTACATAGTCAACGAATGACATTCGATCGTCTGGGTGTGCTTTTGCTTGCCACTTCTCCCATTCTTCTCTAAGGCCTTTTTCTAATTCTCTGTTTATCATGGTGTTTATTTTAATTGGTTAAAACAAATATAAGATATCAGATTAGGGAAAAAAATTAACTACACAAAAAGAGCATAAACCATTTGAGGAGATTCCTCAAGAACGTCTTTGGATTCGACCACCTCGAAATCCAATGCGTTGCCGGTCTCAGCTTGATTTAATATGTAGAATTCTATTTCGTCAAGAGTAACGTTGGCTAGAATTTTTTCGTTTTTTGGTATGTAGATTAGATTGTACATGTCACGGGTTTTAATTTATTTTTCTTTAAATATAATATCCAAATCGGGGTAAAAAAAATTATTATGTTTAATCTTTTTTTAAAAAAGTTAAACGTTGTGGAACCGAGACCTCGGTTGTCTTCTTAAATCCAATCACCGTTGGCGACGGTGTAATAGGTGTCTACAGGTTTGACAGCTGAAACACCCACACAAAAAAAGAGACCCGAAGGTCTCTCTTACTGTATATGGAGTTGAGGAGAATACTTATGAAACGTTTTCTTCAACTGTGTAGAACGTACGTGTTGAGTTTTCTTTTTTAACTCGAAAAACGTTTGTTCCTGTTGGTCCAATCTCTGCGGTCTTCTCTAGAATCACCGAGGATCCCTGAGCCATAGTGGTTGGTGAACCTGAAATGTCCTTCTTACCAAACACCTTCATGCCTGCAGAAAGTACTTTACGTATTTTCTGTCCTACGTCTAGTGAGGATGCTTGAGGAGCAGATACTTTAGGAATAAATCTTCCTGTTTTCGGATCTCTTAGCCTGTTCATATTTTTGATTTTAATTGGGTTACAAAAACAAATATAACTACTTGGAGCGAGGAAAAAAATTAATCCTCTGGATAAAATTCCTCTATGACCTCGCATCCGTAAAGGTCTCCGTAACTTCCGCTTCCGAAAGGCTTACCATCTTCTGTCTTTACAAGAAAGACTGGGTAGCTTGAATCAGAGAATACCGAATCGTTCAGTCTTTCCACCTCGGAATCGAAGTGTGCTTTTGCCTTAGCCTCATCAGTTGTTACTAAGTATGAATCCCCGTCGGGGTTGAATGTGATTACTACGTACATATGATTTGTTTTTAAAGGTTAGTCAATCCAAATTTGTTGTGTGTGAGAAACCGATCTCCAGGCATTCTTTTCCAAATCGAAGAATGTGGTTACACCCTGTGGGGCATTTCCACCTCGGGGTTGGCCTGATGAAGGTACTCGTGTTAGGTCTAATGTCCCCATTGCGATGCGAAGGGTTCCATCTGTTTTGCGGAAGTAGAAACGAACTGTTCCTTGACGAAGTCTTTGCTTAAGAACTTCATGTGTAATGCTAACTAGTGAAGCTGACATAATGATTGTTATTAATTGGTTATGAAGTAAAAATAACAACTTAGGTCAGGATAAAAAAATTATTCCTGGTCTTTTTTATGTTTTTTCTTACGTGTATACTTCTTACGATTCTTATAAACGTTAGGTCTTGTGGCCATTCGAATCTCCTGTATGGTTAACTCAATCTTTTCCATGGTTAGAAGGTTATTAAATCAATGGCGAGTTCTCCAGTGGAAACACCGTTGCGAGTTATCTCATAGTTCGGGTCCATGCCTGAAGAAATAACATCATTGATCAGTTCATCAATAGTCGAGAATTCTCTTGTGTAATAATCACAGTTTAAAGAGTACATAAGATTTGTTTTAATTGGTTATCACAAAAGTAGAGATTCATGTTTGGATAAAAAAATAATTTAAAATTTTACCCCTGAATGCCCAATGGGTAACACCGTTGGCGACGGTGTTTTGATGGAGCCTGCAAACCCTTGGCGCACAAAAAAGTCCGAGTGAATACTCGGACTTCTTATATAACCTAACCTAACCTAATACTTTTGATTTGTTGAGCACATCTTCCAGATCCTGAATCTCATCGGAAGCGCAGTATTTAACTTTCCAAACTCCTTCTTTCGTAAGAAGATATCCCCACTCTTGAATATCACCCATAAAGAAATGCTCCGCGTTGTGGTGATATTCAAATTCCACGTCCTCTTCTCCTCGGTCTCTACCATAAGCTACAACCACACCTTCTGCAGGATTATCAAATGTGTGTGGCTGATCTGTTTCCACCTCGGGAGCCAAGCTTGAGATTGAGCCAAGCTCTATAAGCTTGGTAAGCTTATCCTTATCTTGGTAATGCTCGAAAAGTATTTTTCCATTGTGTTCAGGATACCCATCCCAGTGAGAGTAAATGGATTTAACTCTTCCGTCTTTTGATTCAATTGCGATTCTGCTTCTTGTTGCCATGAGATATAATTTTAATTGGTTATCTTAAATGTAAGCATTTGGGTTCAGGAAAAAAAATAAACTTGGACTTATTCCGTGCGAGTCCCCGCGTCCGAGAGTATCTTACGATCATACTATCTTTTGAGCCTTCTTAGAGCTCTCTAGCATCTCTATGTAATATCTAATCCTTTCCTCTGGTAACTCCTCACACGTTTGTTTCTGTGCTTCAATCTTTCCATTAGGATACAACTTACGAAAAAGAGCTAAGAGAGTTTCTCTTAGCTCTTTGTTATCTTCTCTTTTGATTTCCATTAGAATGGACTCTTAACAACGTTCAACATATCGAATTCTTTGGTTAACAAACGGGATGCTTCAACCTGAAGACGACGGCGATCATAATCCTTGATTGCAAATCCATTGTCGTGAGTTGCAAAGTGGGTTACACCGTTGACAAGATCCCAAACCGATACACCGGTACGGGAAACTTTCTTCTGTGTTGAGCTGAGGAAGACCGCATCGACACCAGCTTTATAGAAAGCTTCCATTGTGCTATGGTAAGGAACCCACGCTTCCAGCTCACGATGAACGCCGTCGGACAGCATTCGAATAGCTGAGTGTGCTGACTCCATTTCGTTCAGTGAAGCACGTGTGTTCATTGCTAGACGAATACGAGCTTCGTAGTTTCGAGGCCGGAAGCCAACCTTGGCCAACTCGTTGAGGTGGCTATAGAACTTTTCAAAGTTCAGAGCGTCTCCAGGATTTAGAGATATCGTTTCATCGAAGCCGGTACCGATCATACCGTTGGCACAGACCAATCGGTGTAGAAAAGAGGTTACTTTAAAACCTCCATCCGGACTGTTGATGAATGATGCACCGCCAAAGTGATCCTCGTCCTTAAGACCTTCAAAACCCCAAGCGTTTCTCGGAGACACCGTGTTGATCACAACCGAACCATTATCTCCAATGGAGAAGTCGGTAACGTCGAGATTGAACCGATCTATGAGTTCGGAGGTTGTCTTCATGAAGGAAGTGTTGCTGATAAGATCACGCGGATCTTTCTGAACTGAAATGATCTGCCGTGTATCCGGGTTAACCACGAGAGACACGCTCGTTGCACCCTTAGCCTGGGTTGCTGTCTTCAGTCGGTTAACTAAGGCCTGTCGAGCCTTATCCCCAAATGCGGAGGAGAAGGTTTTATCAAAGCCGACCGGAAGACCTACGATCTTACAGATTGCTTTGAAAGCGTCTCGATTCATTCCTATCCGAACCCCGTCAACCGTCATCTGACCGCTGTTTAGGATTTCGATACTCTTCAAAGGAACCTCCTTTCTAATTGGATTCTTTGCTACAGCTTCTGCAGCTTTCGCGTCAAACAATGACTGCGAGAGGGTTACTAATTTTGACATAGATGTTTGTTTTTGATTACCTGCTAAAATAACTACTAGATACGGGAAATAAAAATAAAGCGAGGGTTAAATCCCCTCGCCTATTTCATTATCCTGTGGGTTTAATCCGAATAGTGTATCGAATGATCCCTCCTCACTCTCCAACTGAGCTCTTTCCGAAGCCAGAGTTTCTCTAGCGTTCTCGTCGTTGGTAAATCGCTTAACGTCATAGTGAACGTCGCCGGTTGTGGATAGAGAGTAAAACATTCGCTTACCCACCGAGCCACGTCGGTTTTTAGCAAAGACCATGTAAGGTGAGTTGCTGTCACTACAGAGACGAAGCTCCATCATGCCTGTGGTGTTGTGCTTGAGTTTGTTGCTGCCGACAAACACACCACCTTTGGTAACCTGTTGGATAGCGATGAATGTGGAGTTGCGACGAGAAAGGTTGTTGCCTAGGTTGTGTGACACCATGAGGTCGATCAACCATTTCTCAGCGCCAGAGGTTGTCATCCTTAAGGCCTCTTTGATATCCTCTTGAACCTCAGCGAAGGAGTCTATAAGAACCACGTCGTAACCTGGCTCCAATGATTTCTCGATCACCGTCTTTGGGTTGGAGTCACAGTATTCCCCGATGAAGAGAATATCAACCTCGCCAAACTTAGGAAAACGTTTCACGTAACCGTAAAGATCGATACGAGTCATTTCAGCAGAGATGAATAGCACCTTGTGACCGGATAGAGCCAGGTCGGAAAGGATATCCAAACTGACAGTGGACTTACCAACACCAGGATCTCCAATAAGCATGAAGTTGCATGCCTTGGGAATACCACCCTCGTTGGTGAATAGAAAGTCAACGGCCTTACCCGTCTTCATTGGAACGAAGAGATCGTCGGGAAATTCCTGGTTGCTCATTCGTACGAGCTCGAGCGGCTTCTCTATATAGTCTGGAGCCGGAGCCGACGAGGAGCCTACAGGAGGTAGTCCCATCTCTTCTCTTTTTTTCTGAGCAGCAATTCTTACTGCCTCTGCGATTTTAGCCTTAGCCTCATCGCTCATGGGCTTACGAAGCCCCTGTGATTCTTTGTGTGCCATAGATGTTTGTTTTTGATTACTTAGCTAAAATAACGACTTACCCTAGGATAAAAAAATTATTTGGGATAATTTTCGGATATATACACTATAAATTATAATAGGGATGGGACACGAGTTTATTAAATCGTTTACACAGTTTTTGAATGAGAATTCTCTTATTCAAGCTGCCATGATAGATGGGGAGAGAAAGGCAAGAGCTGCTGCTCTGGCTGCTAGGAATGTTGATGCCGGATCAACGGCTTCGACACCAACCTCATCTTCTACAACTTCCACGGTGTCATCCACTGACTCCAGTCCTTTCGCAACTTCTCGTAATGATGAGATGTCCTGCAAAAATCATGATTGTTGGACATGGTTCGGTAAGGAAAAATTCTGGAATGGTGTAAACAAGATTAACAATAAGACTGTACCCAAGATCACCATAGATAAAACCCCGGATCATTTTAACATCACATACCAGGGTCCAGGATCTGGCTTTCTACTCAAGCACAAGTTTGGTGGCAAAGGAGATACAATCCACCAGCTACTGAACGTGCTAACCTTAGAGTTAAATGCCTATCTAGAAACTATCTACGCAAAGCCTGTACTTAGTGCCATTAAAATGGATCTAAGAGGCAATAAGCTTTCGGTTAATGTTCCATTACAAAAAACACCCAACGTGCACTACGAGATACACCGTCGTGGAGGACTAGGCCACGGTGGAGACTTCTCAGATCTTGTTAAGTATCAGACTAAGAGAGGTTACGAAGAGGCAATACATAAATCAGCTAGTCTAACGGAGAAATTTGTCACATTTATAAAATAGTAAACCCCATGAAGAACAGAGTAAAATCTTACGATGAATACATCAACGAGACTGGAGCAGGTCTAATTGCAGCTGCTCTAGCATCAGGAGAAAGACAAGCTAAAGCTGTTATTGATAGAGAAAAGGCTGAAGCTCAAGCAGCAGATGCAACGAACGCTCAAATAAACCAATCAGTATCAGGTGGAACTTATGATCCAAACTATAAGCCAACGGTGTTTAACCCTGTGTCAGGCAACGATGACTTTACTCTGTATATGCAGCATCAACAGGGACTGGCAGGGGCAACGGGTTTAATAAAGGCTCTTAATGGAACTGGTGAGATGCACCCAGAAACAGTTAAAACAAAAAGCGGAACTAAATACGCAAACATCGTTATGAACGTGCCTTCCGATAGACCTCAGGTCAAAGCTGATATTATCAAAGCTTTAGACAACGGTGATCAGAAGACTGCAGCAGCTCTTTTTCTTAATATGTGGAAAGAGAAATGGTTTGCTAAACAATCTCAGGCTCTTAAGGCAATCAATCAACCTAAAAATGCAGCGGTTAAAGATGCTATCACTAAATCTAGTGCTAAACACAATGTGCCTTTCGATTTCGCAGTAACCGTGGCTATGATTGAATCTGGATTGAATCCTCTGGCAGGAAACAATACCTATAAAGGTCTTTTTGCTATGCAGCCAAATAGCAACTATGGTGGAGTGGTTAAGCCTATGGGAGAGAATTGGAAGGATCCTTACGTAAACGCAGAAGCTGGAATTGCTTTATTGGCGGATAACATCCAGCAGTTCAAAAGATCTTTAGGTGGTGATTGGGCTTCTCTTAATGTTGGTACCTGGACAAATAATCTAGCATAAACAGAACCGGACTCTTTCGAGTCCGGCTCATAACCAATTAAAACACCGTGATCGATTGAACAAAGCGGAATCACAGCTTCTTTTAGAGTTACCTCTAATTTCTTTATTGGGTGATTGATTATGATACAAATATAGAGAAGTTTATCGGGTGTAAAAAATAAAACCGATTATTTTTTTGATATATAGCATAATAACTTCATAAGATGGAAAAAAGAATCAAAAACTTCTGTGACTTCGTAAACGAGGGTCAGTTCTCTCTAAAGAGTCCAGACACGGATGGGGACAAGTTTGCTAAAATACTTTCTTTTAACAGAAACGTTAAAGAGGAACCTAAAGGTTCGAATAGAGGACAAATGGTTTCAGCATATCTAGCTTCAACCGGATTGGGTGGAGGATATCCTTGGTGTATGGCTTTTGTCTACTACATCTTTAATGAGTTAAGCAAACAATTAGGTCAGACGAACCCTCTACCTAAAACCGCGGGTGTAATGAATCACTGGAACACTGCTCCCAAAGATGTTAAGATTACAATTCAACAGGCTAAAGCAGATCCTAATCTAGTAAGACCAGGGCAGATCTTTATCATGAGCCGACCAGGTAAGGGATTGGGACACACCGGTATTGTTATAGGTGTGGACCCACAGAAAAGAACATTCACCACAATAGAGGGTAACACAAACGACCAACAATCAGGAGAAGGAGATAGAGTTGGTGTTAACGTAAGAAGATTAGATTCAAATACGCTAATAGGTTTCCTGGATTACTTCAGAGGAACTAGAACTAAAGAATTTGAAATGGATCTTATCAGAGGTGCAAAAGCGGTCAGTGGATCTTTAGGTCCAATACCAACTACACCACTACCCGGTTCAACAGAAATGCCTTCTAGTAGCGTTGTTGGTTCAGACTTTGATAATGCGGTTAGAGGTAAGACCTTAACTCAATCTCTATTCTCTGGATTATCTAAAATACTAGGCAGCAAAGAGCTATCACTTTCACCGTCGGAGATGCAATCAGTTCTATCTAAGCTCCAATAGCCCACGGTGTTGCCTCCTGCATATTAACACACAAAAGTTTATAACATAGAAAAAGGTCCAGTAACACTGGACCTTTTCCATAATCAAAACAAACAAACCAGTCTCCGTGAGAGGGCAGAGACAAACCCCTATTCTTGTATATCTTCTAGTGCTTCCCTTACGTGTGGGAATTCTTCACCTATTTCTTCCTGTGAGTATCCAAATCTCTCCTTTAGCATATTACTTAGTGCAACTGGACCCGATTTAAATTCTACCTGTGGATACTCCGTTTTCTTTTCTTCTAAGATCTTATATTCTATTGAGTATTCATCACAATAATCAAAGAACAGTTTATCTTGAGTTTCGTTGGTTCCAATTACGGTTTCTTTTACAATCGTAACAATCTTCATTTACTTAGTGTAGATTGTATAAACTATAGAGTCACCGACGTTATATCCTTTTCTTGATTCAAAGGCTGAGCCATCTTCTAAGACAACTTTGAATTCTGGATTCATTTCCTCGTGAATGCTTCTTGGGATAATTATCTCGCAGGATTTAACTACATGAGTTTCATAGACAACACCTAAAGTATCACCAGCAACGACTACAAATTCCTTGTCTCCTCTTTTAATCTTTTCCGGTTTTCCGCAGGATGTCATGATTAAGACAAGAACTGCTATTAGTGTGATCCCTTTCATTTCTTTTCTATTTCTCTTAGTTTTTCTCCCATCTCAATTGCAAAAGTCAGCTCCAAATCTTTCACCACAGGTACACTGAATAAGTGTCTCCATTTCTTTACAAACAATCTGAAGTATCTGACCGCACCATCCACTTGTTCCTGTGTGGTACAGGAAGACAAAACCCTCTGGGCTCGTAGTAGATCGTTAATATGACTTTGATTCTTCATTAGTACAAAATTAGATAAAATGCTCGTCTTAAAAAAATTAACAGAAGATAAGTACTCCATCATCGGCTGCCAATTTGAAAGCCTCGGTAAAGTTGTCGTATATTCGACTGTACCATTCAACGTCGGTGTCGTACTTACCCATTTCTTCTATTATATACTCTTTGAATTGTTTCTCGTGGTTTACAAAATCATGGTGAAGTTTCTCGGAGTCACATGGACCGAATGCTCCCTCACAGTCGCTGAAGTTGATAATCTCGTAGAAAGGAGAATTCTCAAAGTCATCCTCGTTTTCCCAAACTGTTTCTGGAGTTACCCCAAGTATCGCATTAGCTAAGATTCTACGAAATGTATTGTATGTTGAGTATGCACCTGCTCTAAAATCCATCGATTTGGTTTCGTCAGTCATGTGCCATGTCCCGGGTTTCATGTCCTGACAGCGTGGTCTTTCCTCGTTTTCTTGAAATTCTATTACCCATTCTCCCTGAGGGATAAAAAGAGAATCCATAACCTCAGCTACTCTATCGTCTCTTTTAGGTTCTAATTTGCTATAAGCTATAATGTCTAATCCCATAATTTGTTTGTTTGATAAGTAAAAATAAACAATGATATCCGGGAAAAAAAATAATCCGATAAAAAAATCCCCCAGTCGCTTGGCGTCCGAGGGATTTCTTCTTTGGGTGTATAATGGACGGGATTAAATCCCGGTGTGAAAACTATATATTCTAGAGAGATTCAATTTTTTTTAGATAATCGCTCCTTGATCTCTAAGCACCTTTACCACAGAAACTATTTTGGTGTGGTCAGCATTCTCGATCTCGTCTAAGAGTGCTTCAATAGCGTTGGATCCTAAATCCTCTTCGATCTCTTCCTCACTCCAGTCCTTGTGCAGCATCATAAAACCTAAAGCCTTTAAATCCTGCACCTCGGAATCTTCCACCAGACGGGCTAAGCTCTTACGAAGTCTTATTCCCTCCATCATCTGGGTCTGGTTCTTATATAAATCAATTGTCTTCATAGCACATGTTTTTAATCCCTACCGCCTATTCTTATAACCGAACTGTATGCCAGAAAGAGCATAATCAGAATGGCACCGAACCAACTCTTAAATCCAACTTCTACCTGTGAGAATCCTATCAGCTGTAATCCCCACACAAGTAGCAAAGGAATCGAGAGTATAATAGCAGCAGCTAACAGAATCATCGGAATAGCTATCAGCAGTTGCTTCACCCCAAAATTGCCAGACGATATCGTTTTCCCGGCCTCAGCCATTTTTCTAAGTAACTTCTTCATGTTATGCCTTTTTTCCTGCGTTCTGAATGCTTGGAGTATTCCAAGGATCCGTGTCATCGTGTCTCACGTCCCATGCAACTTCACCGTCGATTAGGATCCTAATGATTGAACCGTTCTTTCCCTGAGTGACATCGGAGATGCCTTTGATGTATGAACCGGGTCTTTTCACTTTGTCGTAGATGAGAGTCTTGCCACCCTCATGTATTATTGTTACCTCGCATCCTCCAGGTTCTGTGCTGAGATGATTTGTTCTGTACTGGTCTTTAACTTTAATAGCCATATATGTTTATTTAAATTCTTCTAACTGTAAGGATCCAGATCGTCGTTTGGAATTAGATTCCAGCTCTTCTCCGCACCCGGGCTTTTCATAAGACTTATAGAGTCTGCGGTCTCTTTTAGTTTCACCAAAGCATCCTCATATTCTCCCTTGTTGATGAGATCCAGAATCTCTTTAGCGGCCTCTGGGGAAACCTCGGCTTGATAGACAACCGCATGACGGTGTCTGTTGGCGTTGGCTCTAAGTGCCATGATCGAGAGTTCTTTCGAATCTGAAGTGAACTGTTCGACGTCGGAGTCGAAGGTCTGAGGTTTGAAGCTCTCTATGCCGTGAGCATCGGCTATACCGTAGAATATCATAGTCTTGTTTTATTTTTATGCAATCAGCTTATTTATTTCTTCTGGAATCCATTTCTTGAATCGAGTCACCGTGGCAATACCTATTAGGGTACACATAGCGTGGAAGATGTGAGCTAGACCGTCGTCAGCCGGGATAGCCATAATTTCGAAGAACACATAGATCGAGAGTATAATCGGAAAGATCTTCCATTTTCTGGAAAAGAAGAATCGACCGATCAGGAACATGAACACCCCGGACGAGCCCACCATAGGCAGGGATATACCCAGAACAAATATCGGTATATAAAGAGTTGAGAGCACACACGATAGCCAGAACAGCTTCTTCAGATCGTAACCCTGGTTTATCTCGGGTATGAGAAAAAGAAAGAGTATCAGAAGATTCCCGAAGAGGTGTCCAAGATCAGCATG
>JACCDO010371299.1_pt1 | contig 37560 bp, 54 predicted proteins | sample 7446101 | NCBI WGS metagenome assembly JACCDO01 (sample SAMN15323440, study PRJNA562643) | freshwater metagenome | isolation source: river surface water | place: USA:Blue River Watershed | collected 2017-08-16 | reverse complement strand
CAAGGACCTACTGGATTAGGTAAATATTTAATGAGATCACCAAGTGGAGAAATCATTTTAGGTGGTGAAACGCAACGTTTCTGGGATCTACGTGCTCCTTGGATTGAGCCACTAAGAGGACCAAATGGTTTAGATTTAAACAAAATCAAAAACGATATACAACCTTGGCAAGAACGAAGAACTGCAGAATACATGACACACGCACCTTTAGGATCTCTAAATTCCGTTGGTGGTGTTGCTACTGAAATTAACTCTGTAAACTACGTTTCCCCACGTAGCTGGTTAACATGTGCTCATTTCTTCTTAGGTTTTGCATTTTATATAGGCCATCTATGGCACGCAGGCCGAGCAAGAGCGGCAGCAGCCGGATTTGAAAAAGGAATCAATCGTGAAAACGAACCTACATTATCTCTAAGACCTCTAGATTAAAATAAAAAGGATTATGTTAGAAAACATAATCCTTTTTATTTTTTAAAATATTCCCAAAAAATGCAGAATTCCTTCACCCGTCAACAATTCAATCAATAATAAAAAAATAAAACCAAGCATTGCTAAACGACCATTCCAATTTTCTGCTGACGTCGTAAATCCCCAAGCCCAAGGTATAGCTTCTAAATCATTTTTCATACTTTAATAATATTGAAAGATACATTTTTATTCTTTTATAATAAATGGTTTACTACTATCATATAAAGACATAAAACATATATTATATGACAAATTCGATAACCCTACTATTTTCATCCTTCTTAGGATTTCTACAGATATATTTAATTTTATTACTTATACGAGTATCGTTAACATGGTTTCCTAACGTTAATTGGTATGGTCAACCATTCTATTCACTAAGTCGTCTAACAGACCCCTATTTACGGATGTTTCGAGGAATTGTCCCACCTTTGGTAGGAATTGATATATCCCCTATATTGGGTTTCGTACTTTTACAATGCATTATGCAAATAGCTAATAATATAGGTTTAAGTAACACATAATGAAAAACTAAATAAAAGCAAAAATAATATAAAAGAAATATAATTGGATTATTCTTAAAAAGTATTATAGAAATAGAATAGAATTTATCGTATTAAACTAAAATAATAAAAATTAGAATGATAAAACTTAGATTAAAAAAATATGGACGTAAAGGCCAAATAAGTTACAGACTTGTACTTATGACCAGCACAAGTAAACGAGACGGTCGTGCAATTGAAGAATTAGGATTTTATAACCCTAGAACAAAAGAAGCTAATTTACATATAGACAGAATAAAAATTCGGCTAAATCAAGGGGCCCAACCGACAAATACAGTTAAAAGCTTACTAAAAAAAGCCGGAACAATCATCGAATAAATAAAGGAGAGAAACTTGGCAAAATTTACATTAAAAGTATTATGGTTAGAAAATAATGTCGCGTTAGCTGTTGATCAAATAGTTGGTAATGCAACAAGCCCATTAACAGCCTATTTCTTTTGGCCTAGAAATGACGCATGGGAACAAATTAAGGCTGAACTAGACTCTAAACCTTGGATATCTGAGAGAGAAACAGTAGAAATATTAAATAAAGCTACTGAATTAATTAATTATTGGCAAGAACAAGGAAAAAAATCGTCCTTTACAGAAGTTCAAGCCAAGTTTCCAGATTTTATATTTGCAGGGAACAGCTAATTGAGGAGGATTAAAACGTTTAAATCCGTAATTTAATTAATTACGGATAAAATAAAGCATTCTAAAAAAATCATGACCATAAATAAAAGAAACTTTAATTATAAAAATCTAATAATTGAAAGTTTAGAACAAAATAAAATAAAACTTAAACTTTTCAATAAGTTAAAACAAACTAATATAACAAATAAAAATGAATTGACAAAACTACTTATACTAAAAATAATTCATGTCCTATTTCTTAAAAATGTGTTGGCATCAAAAGCTATGAACAGAGTAACAAAAGAATACTTCAAAACGTTTACAATACAGTCAAAAAAAAATTTAAATCCAGAACTGTGTGACAATAACTATTGTAATACTTTATTTATAAATAGCGTCCATGAGTTACTTAATGCAATTCAGTAAAAAGCATGGCTATAAACTCAAACAAACTTATTTTTTCTTTATTAACTTTCATGGCCACTTGTTATACTTCTTTTAGTAAAATAGCTATTCAACTACCAGAACGACAAGAAATTCCTAAACTAAAAACTTCGAAAAACTATACAATGATATTAAAAAATAAAATTTTGCTAGACATCAAACATAAAACAAAAACCCAAATAATAATAGACAAAGAGATGACTGCATTCAGTATAGATAGGGAAGGGAAAATTTTAGGCTACACAAATGTAAAGCTAACAAAAAATAAAAAAATTAATTTACTTAATGAAAATAATAAAATTCTAAAGAAATCTACACTATGGGGAATCATGAAACTTATAAAAATATAGTTTCATGATTAATACAATTAAGTTTCCTGTTTATCAACTACTATACATTCCGTAGTCAAAATCATACTAGCTATTGATGATGCATTTTGTAAAGCAGAACGCGTAACTTTTGCAGGATCAATGATCCCTTCTTCGTACATATCAACTATTACACCCGTCGCGGCATTATATCCCACACTAAACTCACTATTTTTGTTAAAGTCGATGTTATTGTTACCAATATGCACCTCTTCTACAAAACCGTGCTTGCAATTTTCACTGCACACGGCTCCTAAGACCATGCATAAAAATTTTATACCTAATCTTTACAGTCAGGTTTGACTGTATCCTACCCAAAGATTACCGATCAAAGTTTAATAACTACTTCTCATAAGTGCAAATAGACACCTAAAATAATCTTCGTTTTTCTTTGTTCCATTTTATTGATTAGTAATATGTATTAGGTGTCTTCTATGTATAAAAATAACTCAAGATTAAACGGATAACAAGATAAATTTCCGCGAGTTAATAACCTCATATACTTACAAAAGATTGACTGTACGTTCACCATTACATTTTCCTATTAACCTCAGTGTTTTAAAATTCTGATTAAGTTCTGATACCAGCTTTGCTCTGATTATCAATCTCGGCATGGACAGGTTAGGATTCAATTCTAATCTTCAATGAGAGGATTTACACCTCTATCAATAAAACAGTTATTAAGAAATACTAAAATTTCTTAACCTTGAATTCAATTTATTAGAAAAGTTAAATTGTTAGTTCAAGAACAAATCACACTATCTCTTCAATGATTACTGCAGGTGTAATACCGGTATTTTCTATAATTCTACGAAGAGGATAAGATAATGCTTTTTCTACAATTAAAGCACCTATTAATTCTTCCTCTACTAAATTTTCCCTAGCCCATATTTCTAAATCTGTTGAAATATGAGTTAACGTCGCCCCCCCACCTGGAACAATACCTTCTTCGACAGCTGCTTTCGTTGCATTTATTGCATCTTCCAGTCTTAACTTTCTGTCTTTCATTTCAGTTTCCGTAGCAGCTCCAACTTTGATTACCGCTACTCCACCAGCTAACTTAGCTAATCTTTCTTGTAATTTTTCTTTTTCATAAGATGAATCACTAGCATCAATTTGACGACGAATTTGTTCACAACGAGATTTTACTTGTCTTTCATTTCCTTCAGCAATAATAGTAGTCCCCTCTTTAGTTATTGTAACTCGTCTAGCTTGGCCAAGCATATCCATATGAATGGACTCTAAGGTAAATCCAGCATCTTCAGAAATAACCTCACCACCAGTTAAAATCGCTATATCCTCTAACATTGCTTTTCGTCTATCACCAAAACCAGGAGATCGAACCGCAGCAACATTTATAATCCCCCTTATTTTATTAACAACTAAAGCGGCTAAAGCCTCTTTTTCAACATCCTCAGCTATTATTAAAAGAGGTCTACCAGTTTTTGCTACTAATTCTAATACTGGAAGTAATTCCTGCTGTACCAAAGTAATCTTTTTATCAGTCAATAAGATATAAGGATTTTCTTGTAAAACCTCCATACGATCAGGATCTGTAACCATATATGGAGATATATAACCCTTCTCAAAATACATTCCTTCTGTCATTTCTAACTCAGTAGTTGTGGACTTCCCCTCTTCCAAAGAGATAACTCCTTCACGACCGACTTTATCAATAGCATTAGCAATCATCTGACCGACTTCCTCATCATTTCCAGCCGAAATTGTAGCGACCTGAGTTATAGATAAACTATCTTCAACTGGTCGTGAATATTCTGAAATTTGATTCACAACAAAATAAGTTGCCTTTTCAATACCTCTTTTTAAGGCAATTGGGTTTGCACCAGCAGCAACATTTTTCATACCTTGTTTAACCATCGCATGAGCTAACACCGTTGCCGTAGTAGTGCCATCTCCCGCAACATCATTTGTTTTAGAAGCAGCTTGTCTTATTAAAGCCACACCAGTGTTTTCTATATGATCTTCAAGTTCTATTTCCTTAGCAATAGTTACTCCATCATTAACAATCTGAGGAGCTCCAAATTTCCGCTCCAAAACAACATTCCTGCCTTTAGGACCTAAAGTCACCGAAACTGCTTCCGCTAGAATATCCATACCTCTTTCCAAAGCTCTTCTAGCATTCTCTTGGTATAAAATAACTTTACTCATATAAACGACATTTTTTAAAAGACAAAACTAACCTCTCTAAAATAAAAAGACTGTGAGTATTATAAATTAAAAACAAAAGAAAATAATAAAAAATAAAGCAAGACTCAAGAGAAATAAATTTAAAACTTAAATAATAGATTGATTAAAGTAAACAAAATATGTTATGCTTATTCAGAGAGACATATGTGCTTGTAGCTCAGTGGACTAGAGCACGTGGCTACGAACCACGGTGTCGGGGGTTCGAATCCCTCCTTGCACAATCAACAAAATTTGTATAAAATTATACACCTCTTGACAGGTATTGTTAGAAAGATAATAATGATTTGTTGTAATGTAATTCTTAATTTGGGGTGTCGCCAAGTGGTAAGGCAGCGGACTTTGACTCCGCCACTCGGAGGTTCGAATCCTCCCACCCCAGTTACTATTTCTGAGTCCCTTCTAACTAAACAATTAGATAATGTTATAATTAACAATAATAAGTACCCTTAATGTATAAACTTTAACTTATGGCTGTAATACAATTTATTCAAGGAGTAAACGAAGATGTCGTACCAGATGTTCGACTAACAAGATCTCGTGACGGCAGTACTGGAACAGCAACATTTAGGTTTTCCAATCCCAAAGTATTGGAAACTAGCACAACACAACAAGGGGCTATTACTGGTATGTATCTAATTGATGAAGAAGGACAAATCATAACTAGGGATGTTAATGCAAGGTTTGTAAATGGAAAACCACAAGGGATTGAGGCGGTTCATATCATGCAAAGCAAAGAAGATTGGGATCGATTTATGAGGTTCATGGAACGTTATTCCCAAGATAATGGCTTAACTTTTACAAAATCTAATGCTTCAGATAATTAGTACTAGTTAAGCTACTAAAAATGTTAGAAAACAAAATATAAGGTGTGACTCTAATTCTAACATTTTTATTTTATTTTTATTTGATGGGTTGATACTTCTATTTACTTTTTTTTTTTATTAGGCTATCATTAACGAAGTACTGGCGAGTGTAGCCAAATGGTAAGGCAATGGGTTGTGGCTCCATTATTCGCGGGTTCGATTCCCGTCATTCGCCCCATCTTATCTTAATTTAACTAAGTCTGCTCTAGTATTCATATTTGTTTTATTTAATAGTCTACTCACAATTCTTTCCACGGTTCGTTTTGTAATTTTTAATTCTGAAGCTATTTCTATATTTGTTTTCTTTTCTGTAATTTTGCTTATAATTTTTTTTTCTTGTATAGTTATTGGAATATTAGAGACATATTCTTTACTTACAGTTTTTAAAAAATTGATTTTTATTTTTTTTATTTTTATGTAAGTCTCTAATAACCACGTTACTCTCATTTTTGTTTGTTTTACTAAGTTATTGATTATTGCTTCTAACTCTTCTGGATCAAATGGTTTGGATACGTAAGCATAGCAGCCAAGATTATATCCAGTTATTCGATCTTCTGTTAGACTGTTTATTGTTAAAAATATTTTAGGGATATATTTAACTTTATTTATTTTATTTAAATTTTGTACTAATTTTTCTTGTTGTTGATTTAGTACATTTATGTTTATGATGACTATGTCTGGAAAATAAGTTTCTAGTTCTTGTTCTAAAAAGGATATCTCAGTTAGATTTTTTATCTTAAATAATTTTTTTTTGAAATGTTGTTTTAAATTAATTAATAGTTTTTCTTCATTATCTATTATTAGTATAGAAATCATATTTGTCGAGTTGAAACCCAGTCCTAGTATTACAGTTCTTTATGGTATAATTATATGATAATAATTAGACTGTTAGTAAATTCTTTTTACATTTGTTGGTAAATATATAACTATTTTTAATTTGATTTTTTATGGGTAAAGTCTACGATTGGTTCGAAGAACGTCTTGAAATTCAAGCTATAGCAGATGATATAACTAGCAAGTATGTGCCACCACATGTTAATATTTTCTATTGCATTGGGGGGATAACTTTCACATGTTTTATTATACAAGTTGCAACAGGTTTTGCTATGACTTTTTATTATAGACCAACTGTTGCTGAAGCATTTGCTTCTGTTGAGTATATAATGACTGAAGTGAATTATGGCTGGTTATTCAGATCCTTACATCGTTGGTCTGCTAGCATGATGGTTTTAATGATGATTTTACATATTTTCCGAGTGTATTTGACTGGTGGGTTTAAAAAACCACGTGAATTAACTTGGGTTACTGGTGTTACGTTGGCCGTTGTTACAGTTTCATTTGGAGTGACTGGGTATTCTCTTCCTTGGGATCAAGTGGGATATTGGGCTTGCAAAATTGTTACTGGAGTTCCAGAAGCAATCCCAGTAGTTGGAAGCCTTTTAGTTGAGCTTTTACGTGGAAGTGTAAGTGTGGGTCAGACGACTTTAACTAGATTCTACAGTGCTCATACGTTTGTATTACCTGTAGCAGCAGCTGTTTTGATGTTAACTCATTTCTTAATGATAAGAAAGCAAGGCATTTCCGGTCCACTTTAAATTTAAATTCTAAAAAAACATATAATCTTTTTATTTAGGAGTTACTACTATGTCAGTATTAAAAAAGCCAGATTTAACTGATCCTAAACTTAGAGCTAAATTAGCTAAAGGCATGGGTCATAATTATTATGGTGAGCCTGCTTGGCCAAACGATTTATTATACATGTTTCCTGTTGTAATTTTAGGAACCCTTGGTTGCACTATTGGTTTATCAGTTCTTTCTCCATCTCCATTAGGAGAAAAAGCAGATCCTTTTGCTACTCCATTGGAAATTTTGCCTGAATGGTACTTTTTCCCTACTTTTAACTTGTTGCGAGTTATTCCTAATAAGTTGTTAGGTGTTCTCTCTATGGCTGCGGTACCTGCAGGACTTATAACTGTTCCTTTCATTGAAAGCATTAATAAGTTTCAAAACCCATTCCGTAGACCATTTGCTATGATTTTATTCTTGTTTAGTATTGTCGTAGCTATTTGGTTGGGTATAGGTGCTTGCCTTCCTATTAATCAGGCGTTGACATTGGGCTTGTTCTAAAATTTAATCTCCATTTAAAAAAAAAATCATTTCCAAGGAATTCTTGGAAATGATTTTTTTTTATTTAATTTTCACTTTGGCACCAGCTTCTTCTAATTGTTTTTTTGCAGCTTCTACATCATCTTTGGAGGCACCTTCTTTAATATTTTTTGGCGTTGATTCAACTAAATCTTTCGCCTCTTTTAATCCTAATCCCGTTAGAGTTCTAACTACTTTTAATACTGCAATCTTTTTATCTGCAGGTACTTCTTCTAAAATTAGATCAAATTCTGTTTTTTCTTCTACTTCTTGTGCAGCTCCACCAGCTGTCGGAGATGCTATTGCTATCGCACCAACAGAAGCTGCAGCACTAACATTAAAAGTTGTTTCTATTTGTTTTACAAGTTCTGCTGCTTCTAATAGTGTTAAGGATTTTAATTGTTCTATTATTTCTTCTACTTTAGTTGTCATAGTATTAAATTTTTAAATATGTAATTTTTAAATTGAATGAGGATTGTTTTATTCGTTAGCTAAATAGTTTGTCGCGGAAGCTTGTTATATCAATTTCTATAGAAGGTCCCATCGTGCTGCAGATATAAAAGCTTTTCCAGTATCTTCCTTTAGCTCCAGAAGGTCGGTTTTTATCAATTGATTCTTGAACAACTTCTAAATTTGCTAATAAATCTTCAACTGAAAAATCCACTTTTCCGAATGGTAAGTGAACTATTCCACTTTTATCTGCTCTGTATTCTAATTTACCTTTTTTGAATTCTTCTATAGCTCCTTTTACATCTGAGGTTACTGTTCCTGATTTTGGAGAAGGCATTAGGCCCCGTGGTCCCAGTATTTTACCTAATTTAGCTATAGCAGGCATCATATCTGGAGTAGCAATTAACCTATCGAAGTTTATTATCCCTTTTAATATATCTTGAATTAATTCGTCAGAACCAGCTAAATCTGCTCCGGCGTTCAAGGATTCGGTTACTTTTTCACCTTGTGCTATTACCCCTATTCGTATTTTTTTTCCAGTCCCTTTTGGTAATATAACTGTTGTTCTTAGTTGTTGATCTGCGTATTTTGTATCTAAACGCAAACTGATGTGAGCTTCAGCAGTTTCGTTAAATTTCGCTGTACCTGTTTCTTTTAATAGTTTTAAAGCTTCTAGTCCTTTGTATGGTCTTTGCTCTACTTGTTCTTGAATTTTTTTTGATCGTTGTGATACTTTTGTCATTTTAATCGTTTGTGTTATTAGTCTTTGATTGTAATACCCATATTTTTAGCTGTACCTAGTATTATTTTCATGGCTGAATCTCGGTTTTTTGTGTTCAGATCTGGTAATTTTGTTTCTGCGATTTCTTGAAGTTGTTTTGTTGTTATTGTTCCCACTTTTTTCTTTTGTGGATCTCCAGATCCTTTAGAAACTCCAGCTGCTTTTGCTAGTAATATAGAAGCTGGAGGAGTTTTTAATACGAATGTATAACTTCTGTCGTCGTATACTGTTATTTCAACCGGAATAATATATCCTGCTTTATCTGCTGTTTTTGCATTGTATTCTTTACAAAACATGACAATATTAACCCCTCGTTGTCCTAGTGCTGGACCAACAGGTGGAGCGGGAGTTGCTTTGCCAGCATCTAACGCTAGTTTTACTATAGCGACAACTTTTTTAGCCATATGTTTTTTATCTTTTTTCGTTATTTTTATATATAATTATTTGTCTTTCTTTCCCAAACACATTAACAAATATTATAGTTTATAGTTGATTTTTTTTTATATAAGAATTTTTATTTTTCCACGCCCTGAAGGACTTGAACCCTCGACATCAGGTTTTGGAGACCTGCGTTCTACCAACTGAACTAAGGACGCTATATTTAGGAGAGAGAGGGATTCGAACCCTCGTTAAAGTCACCTCTAAACAGCATTTCCAGTGCTGCGCCTTAAACCACTCGACCATCTCTCCTAATCTTTTATTAATTATAACAAAAATTTGTTATTAAATATGTGGATTTACATTTTTTTTACTTATAAATATTTATTACTTAAAAAGTTAAGATTTATTTGATTTAGGTTTTTAATTGCCAGGAACCAGGTTTGAACTGGTGACACGTGGATTTTCAATCCACTGCTCTACCAACTGAGCTATCCCGGCATATCTTATTTGAAACGTCTTATGCCTATAATTGTATATTAGTATTTATTTTTTTTCAATGATTCTCTGTAAAAGATTTGTCCTAAATAAACTTTTTATTTAGGACTTTTATCTTTATAGTTTAACTTTTTACTAATTCTAATTTTTCCCCTAAAAGAACTTGTACTTTTCCTTCAGAATTGACGTCTACAACTGCTGTATCTCCTTCTTTAATTTTTTCGGAAAGGAATTCTTCTGATAGTGTGTCTTCTAATAATCTCATTACTGCTCGACGTAATGGTCTAGCACCGTAAATAGGATTATACCCTTCATCTATAAGATGACTTTTAAATCGTGCCGTTACCTCTAGTTGTATTCCTTTTTCTGAGATTCTCGTAAAGACTTCTTTTAGCATTATTTCAGCTATCTCTCCAACTTCATCTTTGGTCAATTGCCTAAACACAATAATTTCATCTAAACGATTTAAGAATTCTGGTCTGAAGTATTGTTTTAGTTCTTCATTTACTAAACTTTTAATTCTATTATATTGAGTATCACTGGCGTTTTCAGATAACTCGAAGCCCAGACCCCCACCTCCTTTCTCAATAACTTTTGAACCTACGTTGGATGTTAATATTAATAGTGTGTTTTTGAAATCTACAGTTCTTCCTTTAGAGTCGGTTAATCTTCCATCTTCTAAAATTTGGAGTAATAAATTAAATACATCCGGATGTCCTTTCTCAATTTCGTCAAACAAAACAACTGTATATGGACGCCGTCTTACAGCTTCTGTTAATTGACCTCCTTCGTTATAACCAACATAGCCAGGAGGGGAACCTATTAATTTTGAAACTGTATGGCGTTCCATGTATTCAGACATATCTAGTCGTACCATAGCTTCTTCTGATCCGAAAAAATATGATGCAAGGGCTTTCGTTAATTCTGTTTTACCAACTCCAGTTGGACCCGAGAAAATAAAACTAGCTATAGGTCTGTTTGGATTTTTTAGGCCTACTCGAGCTCTTCGTATAGCTCTAGATACGGCAACTACCGCTTCATCTTGTCCTATTATTCTGCCGTGTAGAGTTTCTTCCATTTGTAACAGTTTTTCAGACTCACTTCTAGTCATTTTATTAACTGGAATACCTGTCCACGCTGCAACTATTTGTGCTATATCTTCTTCCGTTACAACAGAAACTTCTTTGGAAGGTTCATTCTCAGTTTTTTTACTTTGAGCTATAGCGGCAATTTGTGCTTTAATTTCCATTTCTCTATCACGTAACTGGCCAGCTGTTTCAAAGTCTTGACCTCTTACCGCTTCGTCTTTTTGTTTTAAGATTTCCCTAAGTTCTTTGTCTAACTCTTTTGCGGCTGGTGGTAATTGAGAGTGTAGTAGTCGAACTCTTGATCCTGCTTCATCTATTAAGTCAATTGCTTTATCCGGTAAAAATCGATCTGCTATGTACTGATCCGCAAATTTAGCTGCTGCTGTTAAGGCTTCATCGGATATTACTAATTTATGATGTTTTTCATATCGGTCCCTTAGGCCGTAGAGAATTTCTATTGTTTCCTCTACACTAGGTTCACCTACAATTACAGGTTGAAATCGACGTTCTAAAGCTGGGTCTTTTTCTATGTGTTTTCTATATTCTTCAAGTGTTGTAGCGCCTATACATTGCATTTCTCCACGAGCTAACGCGGGCTTTAAGATGTTAGCTGCATCAATTGCTCCTTCGGCGGCTCCTGCTCCAATTAATGTGTGCACTTCATCTATAACTAATATTACGTTATTGGCAACTCTAATTTCATCAATAATTTTTTTTAAACGTTCTTCAAATTCACCTCTATATTTTGTACCTGCAACTAATAACCCTATGTCCAGCGTTACTACACGTTTATCTTCTAAAATATCAGGTACATCTCGATTTATTATTCTTTGTGCTAGGCCTTCAGCTATGGCTGTTTTTCCGACACCTGGTTCTCCAATTAAAATTGGATTATTTTTTGTTCGACGGCCTAAAATTTGTATAACTCGTTCTATTTCTTTTTGTCTACCTATAACAGGATCTAATTTACCTTCTGCAGCTTTTTGAGTTAAGTTGCTACCAAATTCTTCTAGAGTTGGGGTTTTTCCTTTTGTTTGATTTGAACCTGTGTTAGTTTCAGCTGTATCACCTAGTAGTCTTATTACTTGAGTGCGGATTTTTGTTAAATCTAATGCTAGATTCTCTAACACTCGGGCTGCTACTCCTTCTCCCTCTCTTATTAGTCCTAATAGTAGGTGTTCTGTCCCTATGTAATTATGGCCTAATTGTCGTGCTTCTTCTAAGGAAAGTTCTAAAACTCGTTTAGCTCTTGGTGTGAACGGAATTTCAACTGCCACAAATCCTGAGCCACGTCCTATAATTTTTTCTACTTCTACCCTTGCATCTTTAAGGTTAACACCCATAGATTTAAGCACCTTTGCAGCGATTCCAGTTCCTTCTCCTATAAGTCCAAGTAGTATTTGTTCGGTACCAACAAAATTATGACCTAATCTTCTAGCTTCTTCTTGAGCTAGCATAATAACTTTTATAGCTTTTTCAGTAAAACGTTCAAACATATTATTAAAGTTTTAGCAGACAGTATTATCTTTGATATCAATATATTAGTATTAGCGCACTAGAAGCATTATAGTTTTACTATATTATATGTGTTACTAATAAAAATATTTTTATTTGTCTATATTTTTCTTTTATTCTGTTTTAGAATAATTTCTGGCAAGAAATTACAGTTAATATGAATTCTAATTTAAAAATTATATCCGATTTTGAAAGTTCTTATTTAAATTCTAATATCCCACTAATTCGTGTTGGTGATACTATAAAATTAGGTGTTTCTATAACGGAAGGAAACAAAGAACGTATTCAGTTTACAGAAGGAGTTATCATATCTAAAAAAAATTCGGGTCTTAATAGTACTATAACTTTAAGACGTGTTTTACAAGGAGTTGGTGTAGAAAGAGTTTATTTGTTAAACTCACCTAAGTTAAAAAGTTTTGAGATTTTGCGTAGTTCTAAGATTCGCAGAGCTAAACTTTATTATTTACGTTCCAGATTCGGTAAAGCAACTAGATTACAACAGAAATTTGATTAGAAATGACCTAATTATCAATTTAAAAAGTGAGCAAATTATCCGACTCGCTTTTTACTTTTCATTAAAAGTGAGATTCTAGTTGGTAATTACTTTTTTCTAAAAAACCTTGAAACTCTTCTTGTTAGATTTTTAGTTAACGTATTGTATTGTTTTTAGTTCTGTGATATTATCATCTTGTACAACATATTTAGGGTCGGTGCCCGAGGGGTTAAAGGGGGCGGACTGTAAATCCGCTGGCTACGCCTACGTTGGTTCAAATCCAACCCGGCCCAAGCTAAATGATTCAACTGATTTAGGTAAAATCAGTTGAACTGTTTTTCCATTTATTTTTTTACTTAAACTCCAAGCATTTGAGCATTACTTTTACCTGGTGCTACCATAGGATAACAGTTAGAGTCTGGTATAACTTGTATATCGATTAGTATAGGTCCATCGTATTCCATTATGGTTGGTAATGAATCTATTAACTCTTTTCTATTTTTTATCATAAGTGCTTTTATTCCAAAAGCTTCAGCTAATTGAACAAAATTAGGTGCTCCTTTTTCCATATTTGAGTGTGAGTACCTTTCTCCATAAAATGCTTGTTGCCATTGCCTTACCATACCTTGCCATCTATTATTGATTATGACAATTTTAATTGGTAGGCCATATTGAGCAACCGTACCTAATTCCTGCATATTCATTTGAAAGCTTGAATCTCCAGATATGCAAATAACTTGTGAATTTGGATATGCAATTTGAACTCCAATAGCAGCTGGTAATCCATATCCCATTGTTCCTAATCCGCCACTTGTAATCCATTGTCGTTGGCCTGTTTTAACGAATTGAGCAGCCCACATTTGGTGTTGTCCTACATCTGTAGTCCAGTATGCATTTTGAGAAATTTGACTAATTTCAGCTATTACCTCTTGAGGAGACAAGTTTTGTAAATTTTTTGGTACTAATAATGGATACTCTTTTTTCCATCTTAGTAATCTTTTTCGCCATGGGGCCGTTTGCTCTGGATTTGGTTTTTCTCCTTGTTTTAGTAGTTCTAATAACTCTTTAACAATTTCCTTTACTTCTCCTACAATTCCAACTTGTGGTGTCCTGTTTTTACCTACTTCAGCAGGGTCTATATCTACATGGATTACTTGTGCATGAGATGCGAATTCGTCTAATTTTCCGGTTACTCGATCGTCAAATCGAGCACCTAATGCTATCAGTAAATCACATTCGCTAACTGCATAATTTGCATATACTGTTCCGTGCATGCCTAACATGCCTAGTGATAATGAGTTAGATTCATCAACAATACCTTTACCCATTAAGGTAGTAGCTATTGGAATTTGTAAATAATTGGATAGTTCTTGTATTTCTTGATGAGCACCTGAACTTATTGCTCCACCACCCACATATAGCAGAGGTTGATTTGATTGTTTTATAAGATTTACAGCTTGTTCGATGCGTTTTGAATTTTGGTAGATAATAGGTGGGCATCCAAGTAAATTTACGTTCCCTGGTTGTACTGGTATATATTCAAATTTTTCTAGACCTACATCTTTCGGAATATCAATTAGAACTGGACCTGGGCGTCCATATTTGGCAATAAAGAAGGAAGCTGCCACTATCCTAGACATGTCTTGTGTATTTCGTACAACATAAGAATGTTTTACAATTGGCAAGGTTATTCCAAATATGTCTATTTCTTGAAAGGCATCTGTTCCGATAAAAGATCTTCCAACTTGGCCTGTAACTATAACTAAAGGTACGGAATCCATATGGGCTGTTGCAATTCCAGTTACTAGATTTGTGGCCCCAGGACCAGATGTAGCAAAACATACTCCAACTTTATTTGTACATCTAGCGTACCCGTCACTGGCATGAGCTGCCCCTTGTTCATGTCGTACTAGTATGTGTTCGATAAATCCTTCTTTTTCCCAAGCATATAATTCATCATAAATTGGTAATATAGCCCCTCCGGGGTAGCCAAATATGTGTTTGACATTATGTCGAACTAAACTGTCAATTAATGCGAATGCTCCTGTGGTATCTCTTTTAGATAAATTAGTAGAAAACATTTTTCTAGCCTCAGTTTATAATTTTTATTAATTAGAATTAATATCTAACATTGCTTGTAGAGTCATACTTGTAAATCCAATTATTAAAACAGCCACTAGTAAAAAAACTATACTTGTTTTTGGATTTCTAAGTAAATTGAAAAACGGTCCTATTATTATTAAAATAAGACCTAGCATAGAGGAAATAAAAAATCTTGGAAAGCGCAAAGCATTTTCCCAAAAGTCCGGCATAATATGTTTTTCTGTAATAAAGTTTATTTAAGCTAATTTGGTAATTGTATTATATAAACTAAAAATTTTATTAGTCTATAACATCTCCAATGATAATTTACTTTTTGATAAATATCGAAGTCCTATAACAATAGTTTAAAAATTTTTAATTTTTCTCTAAAGAGGTTTTGTTTATTCACCTTCCAATTTGGCTTCTTAATTACTCTTGATTATTCGCTAGTAATATGTTAATGTTATAGGGATTAGGCTTAGTAGCTCAGTGGTTAGAGCAGGGGACTCATAAGCCCAAGGTCGCAGGTTCAAGTCCCGCCTAAGCCAAGTTGTTACTTATTAAATTATTAATTTATTTATATTATCTTTTAGACAAAAGTGTTATAATCTTTTATTATACTTAGTATGGAGAGGTGGCTGAGTGGTTGAAAGCGTCGGATTGCTAATCCGATGTATGATTATATCATACCGAGAGTTCGAATCTCTTCCTCTCCTAAACTTGATTACCTTTTGTTGACAGTTTTGTATATATTATATATACTATGATTCGATAGTTATGTTAGTTAACGGGACCGTAGTTCAATTGGTTAGAGCACCGCCCTGTCACGGCGGAAGTTGCGGGTTCGAGCCCCGTCGGTCCCGATTGTGGTTAAAGTTTTGCTGTATAATTCTCTTTTTCCGGAACATGAGTATATTCAGCCACTATGTTTCTGAATTCTTCGCCGTCTATAGTTTCTTTTTCGATTAGTAAATCTACTAATTTATCCATAATTACTCTGTTGTCCCTGATTAGATTGACTGTTTCATCGTGACAATGCTGTATTATAGAGCGAATTTGCATATCTATTCGAGAAGCTATGTCTTCAGAATATTCAGAACTTGATCCCATAGTACGACCTAAAAATGGGTCTGTTGTTTGATTTTCTAAAGCTAAAGGACCTATATTAGACATACCAAATCGAGTTACCATTTGCCGTGCCATAGATGTGACCTGTTGTAAATCATTGCCTGCGCCAGTTGTTACCTCTGGGGAACCGAATACTACCTCTTCAGCTGCTCTTCCCCCTAAAGCTCCCATTATTCTGGCTAGTATTTGAGATCGGGATATTAATGATTGCTCTTCGGATGGCGTAAACCATGTTAATCCTTTGGCTTGCCCTCTAGGAATTAATGTAACTTTTTGAACGGGGTCATGGTGTACTAATAAAGTTCCAATGATTGCGTGACCAACTTCATGATATGCTATTAATCGTTTTGTTTTACTGTCAATTAGTACAGTGCCTTCCATCCCAGCAATTACTCGGTCGATTGCAGAATCGATCTCAGACATTGTCATTGCTTCTTTTCTTCTTCGGGCTGTTAAAATTGCACCTTCATTTAGTAGATTGGCTAAATCGGCCCCTGAAAACCCTGGAGTTCGTCTAGCAATAACTTCTAGAGAAATTTCTGGAGATAATTTTTTATTTCTTGCATGAACATTTAAGATCTCTAGACGTCCTTTAACGTCTGGTACATTAACTGTTACTTGTCGATCAAATCGACCTGGTCTTAAAAGAGCTGAGTCGAGTACATCCACTCTATTTGTGGCGGCGATTATTATTATGCCAGTGTTCCCTTCAAAACCGTCCATTTCTGTTAATAGTTGGTTTAAAGTTTGTTCTCTTTCGTCATTACCTCCACCTATTCCTGTTCCACGTTGGCGTCCTACGGCATCTATTTCGTCAATAAAAATTATGCATGGAGAATTTTCTTTAGCTTTTTTAAACAAGTCTCTTACTCTTGACGCCCCTACTCCAACAAACATTTCTACAAATTCTGATCCTGAAATACTGAAGAAAGGTACTCCCGCTTCACCAGCGATAGCTTTCGCTAATAACGTTTTACCTGTCCCGGGAGGTCCTACAAGCATAACTCCTTTTGGAATTTTGGCTCCAACAGCGGTAAAACGCTCGGGTCGTTTTAAAAAGGATACAACTTCTTGAAATTCTTCTTTTGCTTCGTCTACTCCGGCAACATCATCAAAGGTTACTCCTGTTTTTGCTTCCATTGAGAAACGAGCTTTAGATTTACCAAAATTCATTGCTTGCCCAGGACCCCCTTGCATATTATTGGATCTCCTAAACAAGAAAATTAAACCTCCTATTAGTAATAATGGAAAAACTAAATTTCCGACAATATTCCAAGTTGAAAAATTTTCGCTATTAGGATGTGCGTCAATGTCAACATTTGCTTTTCGTAGTTTCGTTATTAGCTCGGGAGCGGTAGTTGGTAATTCAACACGAATACGTTGAATTCTATTACCTAACTCTGGGCCAACAGCTTCCACAATAGCTGTATGGCTATCATCATATAAATCAACTCGTTTTATCCATCCCATGTCTAGATATTCTAAAAATCTTCCATATGTCATTCTGGAATTTGCAACGTTTTTTCCAAATTCGGCGTTATTAGGACTTGTAAAACCTTGCCAAATAAAAAATAGTATTGAAATGGCAGGTAAAGACCATAGAAGGATACTTCTCCAAGAAGGTTTCATAGTTATTTAATTGTTTATTAATTATTACAATTTTAATCTTTAACTTCTGACTCTCCAAGAATCCAATTTCTTACATTTTTTAAATTTTTGGCAATTAATCTTAATTATTTATATTTCTTCACTGGATCAATATATTATGTACATATTGGATTAAATTTATAGGTACATATGGTAAAGCGTGGATCTCAAGTTAGAATACTTAGAAAAGAGTCTTATTGGTACCAAGATGTGGGTACAGTTGCTACGATTGATACAAGTGGAATTCGTTATCCAGTTGTAGTTAGATTTGAAAAAGTTAGTTACAGTGGAGTAAACACTAATAATTTTTCTTTGGATGAAGTTATTGAGGTTACTAAAAAATAAATAGTTTGGTGGAAAAACAAGATTATTTTTCCACCAAACTATTTATTTTTTTTTATCCACCAAGGCTTGCCCAGTCCACATCCACATTTTCAATTATTAGAGATGAATTGTAAATTTGAAGGATAATTAGTAAAAATACGAAAAACAATAACATAACGAAGCCCATAATTGGAGTACTGCCCCAGCCAGGGGAAACTTTACCGTACTCAGAGTTAAGAGGTCTTAAAATTTCACCTAATCTTGTTCTTAATGCCATTGTATACTTAATAACGAAATTATTTGTTTTTAGAGGATTGGAAAATTTCTAGTAGCAATTGCTTGCTCAAAATCTTAATTGAATAGCCCATAACCTTATACTATCACCTTATTTAATATTTCTAATAAGATTACAAGTGGTTTTTAAATTTCCATATTTGGTTATTTTTTTACTGAGTTATTCATTTCCTATGATATATCACCACCCAATTTCTTGGTTGAGATATGGTCAATTTATAGTATAACACCATCCTTGAATATTAATTCATATTCGTTACATTTACGTTTTTGTTCTTTGTGATTGTTGTATTTTGTCAAGTTGATAAATTTTTCCTAAGTTCGTTTACCTTCGGGTGAATACTTTGTTAGTTGGTCAATACGTTATAATATCCATGTTACTTAAGTAACTATGTGCAATTGAATTTAACATTAGTTCTTGCGCGAAAAAGTGGCAAAATAAAATTTAACAGCTTTATCTATCGATTGATTATGGAAACTGCAAATGTTCTTATTATTTTTATAGCTAGTTTACTTCTTGGTGTTACAGGGTATTCCATGTATACAGCTTTTGGACCTGGTTCAAAAGGTTTACGTGATCCGTTTGAAGATCATGGTGCGATTCGTTTCCAATTAGAATATATTTGATTATACCGTAAATTGGAGTGAAGTTAAAAATCCTTTAAAGTTTAATAATTGTGTTTTTCTTCAAAACTATATTGTGATGTATGTGAGAATCGTTGTTTTCAACTCATACTATTCAGGGAAAGAATTAATACGAATGTGCCCACATAGAGAAATGATTCCTCAAAATGGAAGCTGGGAGCACAGTTCAATCAGACTATTTACACATAATAGACACTGGGGCATCGTAAGTTAGTATGTTTAGTACCATAAAAAGTAATTTGTCAAATTAGAGAGATGTGTCTTAAAAATCTCTAAAAATCAGAATTATTTCTTACATTGATTTCATGGTAATTAATGTTTTCCTAAGAAACTGATGGTTACATTGGTCTTGAGCTAACCTAACTAATTAATCACTATATGGAACGAATAAAAACGTTATTCTGTTTTGTCTTCTTATTTAAAAGACTCGAAATTTAATCAATTTTTAGAAGCAGATGACGGGTAGGATGAGGGGTAATTCCCTACAGGTTGAAAAATTATGTGTATAGATTTAAGTGCAATATTGTACGATTTTTATTTTTGATTTGAGTGAAGAAATATCTCTGAAAAGCTTCAACAACCAAAGAATTTTTCGTTATATCTATCATATAAAGCAACGCAATTATAAGTTAAATACATTTTTCTAAATTTTTCCTGCACTAAATTTGAACATAAATTCTTGTTGATTAGGTTTACGTTATTTCGTATTTTCTTTAAAAATTTGTAGATATTTTAAAGTTGATTAATTATGCAATTGGAAATTGATGCCTATACTTTCCTATCTTTATTAACTTGTAATATTTTCATTTAGGGCTTTTATGTTTAGTTATTTATCAGAAAATTTTAGTATTTGTTACTTTTTAATTTGTAATTGTATTTAATTTGATCTTTTGTTTTAGATATTACATTTTTCAAATTAACTCCAAAAACTCCATTTTATAAGATTATAACAATGGTAAGAAAGCTATATGCAGTTAATGGGGTGCAGGAATGTTTCCATTCAATCAAGGAGCCGTATGAGGTGAAAATCTCACGTGCGGTTTTGAAGGAGAGGTATCCTTTAAGGTGTCGACTCTAACAAGATTAAAAAAAATAAGAATGAGAAATAATTTCTCATTCTTATTTTTTTTATTTTATTTTTTAGCGATTCTAGGAGGGTCTCTAAAAAATACAGAAAAGAAGATAACACCTAAAGTACCTGCAAGCAGGAACACATATACTAATGTTTCCATAGATTAAATTATTTATTTAATATATTTTGTTAAGGATAAAATTCTAAGAAGCTTGTCTTAAACTGCTCCTTGTTTTTTCGTACTTCTATCACCAAGTTTTTGGAATGCTCCGAATTCAACTTGTTCAGTAATTTCAGCTCCAATACCACTAAATACATCTCTAAATAAAGTTCTGGATCCATGCCATAGGTGTCCTAAGAAGAATAATAACGCAAAGTTTGCATGTCCGAATGTATACCATCCTCTAGGGCTACTTCTAAATACTCCATCAGATTCTAATGTAGTACGGTCGAATTCTAAAACTTCCCCTAGTTGTGCTTTTCTAGCATATTTTTTCACTGTAGGAGCGTCCGTGTACACTTGTCCATTAAGCTTACCGCCATAGAAACTTACAGTTACGCCGACTTGTTCGATACTATATTTTGATTCTGCTCTACGGAATGGTATATCTGCACGAATGATACCGTCTTTATCAACAAGAATAACAGGGAAAGTTTCAAAAAATGCAGGCATTCTTCTTACTGTTAATTCTCTTCCGTCTTTGTCTTGGAATACTGGATGCCCTAACCAAGCTTCAGCTATTCCGTCACCTTTGTTCATAGGACCTGCACGGAATAAACCTCCCTTCGCAGGGTTATTTCCTACATAGTCGTAAAAGGCAAGTTTATCTGGAATACGAGACCATGATTCACTTAGAGATAAGCCTTCGTTAAGAGAAGTTTCAATTCTACGTTCAATTTCTTGTTGGAAATATCCACTATCCCATTGATATCTAGTAGGGCCGAAAAGTTCGATCGGTGTTGTTGCACTACCGTACCACATTGTACCTGTAACAATAAATGCGGACCAGAATACCGCAGCTATACTACTGGATAGCACTGTTTCTATGTTACCCATGCGAAGGGCTCTATATAATCTTTGTGGAGGTCTAACAGCAATGTGGAAAATCCCCGCTATAAAACCAAGTATGCCTGCTGCAATGTGGTGGGATGCTATTCCACTTGGGTTGAACGGGTTAAATCCTTCAGGTCCCCAAGCTGGTGCTACTGGTTGTACTTTTCCTGTAATTCCATATGCATCAGAAACCCAGATACCTGGACCCCAAGCTCCAGTCACGTGAAAAGCTCCGAAGCCGAAACATAATACACCAGATAGTAATAAGTGTATACCAAAAATCTTTGGTAGATCTAATGCTGGGTTGCCTGTACGAGGATCTCTAAATAATTCAAGATCCCAATAAACCCAATGCCAAATTGCTGCTAAGAACAATAACCCAGATAGGCCTATGTGTGCTAGAGCAACGCCTTCAAAACTCCAGAACCCTGGATTTGCAATGCTTTCACCTGTAATACTCCATCCGCCCCAAGAATCTGTAACTCCAATACGAGCCATAAAAGGCATTACAAACATGCCTTGTCTCCACATAGGATTCAAAACAGGATCGGATGGATCAAAAACTGCCAACTCATATAAAGCCATAGATCCTGCCCAACCTGCTACAAGTGCAGTATGCATTAAATGCACAGCAATTAGTCTTCCAGGGTCATTTAAAACAACTGTATGTACTCGGTACCATGGTAAACCCATTGAATACTTTCCTCCGGTAAAGTTTATTTTTAACTTTTTTACTCTTTGTGGTAATTTTTATTTCACCTTAAATAGAAATTATATATTGAAATTTGTTCGTTATTGTAGTTTTTTATAACTAATTTTTTTTTTCAATATCCATTTTACGTATATCATGTATTATATTTAATATACATCTAAGTTTTCTTAACAAAAATAATTAATCAAGTAGCAAGATAAAATAAAGCATAACCGCACTGACATTGTGCACATGAACATTTTACGTTCGATGAAGTTATCGAAGACTTTTTACTTTACTAATTACTATTTTAATATTCCGTTACATTTTTAGGAGACATTATCCATGGCAACTTACAAAGTTCAATTAACAGGATCTGGATTAGACAATACGATTAATTGTCCAGATGATCAATATGTTTTAGACGCTGCAGAAGAACAAGGGATTGATTTACCTTATTCTTGTAGAGCAGGAGCTTGCTCGACTTGTGCTGGTAAAGTTGTTTCCGGAACTGTTGATCAATCTGATCAGTCTTTCTTAGATGACAGTCAGATTGCTGCAGGTTTTGTTTTAACTTGTGTAGCCTACCCAACATCTAATGCTAGTATCTTAACTCACCAAGAAGAATCATTATATTAGTAATGAGGTAAGTTTTATTAAAAAATGCCCAGAGAGTTAATTATCTTAACTCCCTGGGCATTTTTTATATTTTTATATCTATGTAGACACCTGAAGGCAGGTCCAATTTCATTAACGAATCTATGGTTTTAGAAGACGGGTCATAAATATCAATTATTCGTTTATGAGTACGTGTTTCAAAGTGTTCGCGAGAATCTTTGTTTACGTGGGGTGATCGTAAAACACAATAGATTTTTCTTTTTGTTGGAAGTGGAACAGGGCCCATCGTTAACGTTCCAGTATTTGAAGCTATGTTTATAATTTTTTCACAAGATACTTGTAAAAGAGTACTTTCGTAACTTTTCAATCTAATTCGTACTTTTTGTTTTTGCATAAGTTTCTTAAAGAAGAGGAACAATTCTTTCGTTTTTATTCAATAATTTTGGATACAACTCCGGCTCCAACTGTACGACCTCCTTCTCTTATGGCAAATCGCATCCCTTTTTCAATCGCGATTGGATGTATTAATTGAGCTGTCATTTTGATACGATCTCCTGGCATAACCATTTCTGCTGCAGCTCCATCATCGCTTGTAAATTGTGTAATACTTCCGGTAACATCTGTTGTACGAACGTAGAATTGAGGTCTATATCCAGTAAAAAATGGTGTATGACGTCCTCCTTCTTCTTTTGTCAATACGTAAACTTCTCCTTCAAATTTTGTGTGAGGAGTTATAGATCCTGGTTTAGATAGTACCATTCCCCTTTCAATGTCGACTTTTTGGATACCTCGTAATAAAATACCTACGTTGTCCCCAGCCATGGCTTCTTCCAAACTTTTTTGGAACATTTCTAGTCCTGTGATTGTGGTATTTCTAGTTTCCCTTAAGCCAACTATTTCAATAGTATCGCCTACTTTTACTTGCCCACGTTCAACCCTTCCTGTTGCTACGGTACCCCGACCTGTAATTGAGAATACATCTTCAACTGCCATCAAGAAACTCTTATCTATTTCTCGAGCGGGTGTTGGTATATAACTATCCACCTTATCCATTAATGCATAGATAGTATCAACCCATTTATCTTGACCTCGTGTTATTTTAGGATTATTTGTTAACGCTTCTAGTGCTAACAATGCGGATCCAGATACAAAGGGAATTTCGTCTCCTGGAAAATCGTACTTGGATAGTAATTCTTGAACTTCTAATTGAACTAGTTCTAATAATTCTGCATCATCCACCATATCTGCTTTATTTAAAAATACAACGATGTGTGGTACTCCTACTTGTTTTGCTAATAGGATGTGCTCACGAGTTTGTGGCATTGGTCCATCGGCTGCAGAGCAAACTAATATTGCTCCATCCATTTGAGCAGCGCCTGTTATCATATTTTTTACATAATCGGCATGGCCTGGGCAATCTACATGTGCATAATGACGTTTTTCAGTTTCATATTCAATGTGGGCTGTATTGATAGTTATCCCTCTGGCTCTCTCTTCGGGAGCAGAATCAATTTCATCAAATTTTTTAGTTATGCCTGTATAATTCGCTAGTGTTGCGGATATTGCAGCTGTTAAGGTTGTTTTACCGTGGTCTACATGACCAATTGTTCCTATATTAACGTGTGGTTTAGATCTTTCGAATTTAGCTCTTGCCATAAATAGTTATTAGATTTAAATTAATTTATTCTACAATCTCTTTGCTTTTGGCTTTTTTATTAAAATCTATAATGTGCAAATGCTTTGTTAGCTTCAGCCATTCGGTGAGTTTCTTCTCTCTTTCTAATTGAGTTTCCAGTGTCATTTGCTGAGTCTAATAACTCACTTGCTAGTTTAATTGCCATACTTTTTCCAGATCTCTCTCTAGAAAATTTTGTAATCCATCTAAGAGCTAAGTTAGTACCACGAAATGCTCTAACTTCCATTGGTACTTGGTATGTTGAACCACCAATTCTTTTTGCTTTAACTTCAACTAACGGAGTTACCTTTCTTATTGCTGTTTCTAAAACAACTAGTGGTTCCTCACCCGTCTTTTCCTTTATAATATCTAAAGCATTATAAATTATTCTTTGTGCAAGATGTTTTTTTCCTTCTTGTAATATTCTAACTGTTAGCATGCTAACTAATCGGCTGTTGTATATTGGATCTGGTATTGCTAATTTTTTTTTTGCAGTTGTACGTCTAGACATAGTTATGTTTTTTAAATTGTGTAAAGTTTTAGTTTATTTTGGTTTTTTTGCACCGTATTTGGAGCGGCTTTGTTTTCTATCTTTTACTCCAGAAGCATCGAGAGTTCCTCGTATAATGTGATATCTTACTCCTGGTAGGTCTTTAACACGTCCTCCTCTAATTAATACCACGGAATGTTCTTGAATATTGTGTCCTATTCCGGGTATATACGCTGTTACTTCAAATCCAGAAGTTAATCTTACTCTGGCAACTTTTCTTAGGGCTGAATTTGGTTTTTTAGGTGTCGTAGTATATACTCTTGTACATACTCCTCTTCGTTGTGGGCAGCTTTTTAATGCGGGTGATTTAGTTTTTCTTTTTATCTGTTCTCGTTCCGATCTGACTAATTGTTGAATTGTTGGCATATATGCATTATAGATTGTTTATGTGAGGTATTTGTTTAGGAAGTTTTTTCTTGAGTGGGCATGTTATATTTTCTTAAAAATCTTTCTACACGTCCTTCTGTATCTAAAAGTCTTTGTGATCCTGTGTAAAAAGGGTGATTACCAGACCAAATATCTACGTTTAATTCTGGTTTAGTTGATCCTACGGTCATTATTAATTGTCCATCGCAATACACTTTGGTCTCGTCGTACCACTTCGGATGAATGTTTTTTTTAGGCATTTTTGTTTTTTATTGGTTAAATAGTTTATCGTTTAGAGAATTGAGGTGCTTTTCTAGCTTTTCTCAATCCATATTTTTTACGTTCTTTGCTTCTTGAATCCCGAGTTAAATATCCTTCAAATTTTAGAGCTATTCTATTTTCAGAGTTTATTTTACATAATGCTCGAGCTAACCCTAATCTTATGGCTTCGGATTGACCCGTCAACCCACCGCCTTCGGATGTTACAAGAACGTCATATTTATTCTCTAATCCTAAACTATTTAATGGTGATTTTGAGACTTGTAAATAATTTGGACTAAATTGTAAATAAGAATCACCATTAATACCATTAATTATAATTTTTCCTGAACCTGGAATCACCCTAACTCGAGCAATCGCATTTTTTCTGTGACCTGTTCCGTAATATATAGCTTGATTCATAGTAATTTTTGATTATTTTAAATTTAACTGTTTAGGATTTTGGGCAATATGTGGGTGTTGAGGTCCTTTGTATACTTTTAGTTTTGTAAATAAGTATCTACCTAGAGGGCCTTTTGGAAGCATTCCTTTTACTGCTTTTTCTATTATTCGAGCTGGTAATCGAATTTGTAATTCTTTAAACGTTTCTATTGTCATTCCACCTGGTCGACCGGAATGTTTTCGATAAAACTTTTCTGTTTGTTTTTTTCCTGTCACAGAAATTTTTTCCGCGTTTACTACTATTACTGCATTTTTTATTTGCTGACCAGGGCTATATAAGGTATCTGTTTTTCCTGTTAGTATGTTGCTTATTTTTGTTGATAGTCGTCCTAATGTTTCAGAGTCTGCATCTACGAGAAACCATTTATAATTTTCTTCTTGTTTGGTAAAAAATGTAGTTTTATTCATATTTACAAAGTTAAATATAAGTTTATTTAGTTTTAAGGTTTTTTTCTTTTGGTAAGTTGATTCCTAAGCGTTTTTGTAATGCTTCTATAACCTCTTCAGCTGACTTTTGACCAAAATTTTTTATTTCTAATAAATCTTCTTGAGAATAATCTAATAAATCCGCAACAGAATGAATCTGAGCTCGTTTTAGGCAATTATAGGCTCGTACAGATAGTTGGAGTTCTTCAATCAGAATTTGATTAATTCTAGATCCTTCTGTTAATACTTTGTCTTCATCTGATTTGAAACTTATAGTTTTTAATGGGCTAAATAGGTTAATTAAAATTAATGAACTTTGTCCTATAGCTTCTTGAGGAGATATACTTCCGTTTGTCCAAATTTCTAGTGTTAGCCTATCTTTAATTGAGTTTTGTTGATGCCTTATTTCTTCTACTGAGTAGTTTACTTTTTTTACCGGCATATAAACAGCGTCTAGGTGTAAAAACTCTTGAGAGAGGTCATCATTGATTTTTTCAACTAATTGGTATCCTTTACCATTAGAAATTTTAAATTCCATTTCTAACACACTGTTGCTACATATAGTTGCTATGTATTGATTAGGATCCATTATTTCTACTTCGGGAGGTAATTCAAAGTTATTCGCAGTAACTATGGTTGGACCCTGGACTCTTAATCTTCCTATTGTTGATTCTTTTCCACTATATTTTATAACTATTTCTTTTAGGTTTAGCAGTAATTCTAATATATCTTCTCGTATTCCAGGTATTGTAGAAAATTCATGATTTACTCCTGAAATTCGGACTGCACTTATAGCACTACCTTCTAAATCGGCTAATAAAACTCTCCGTAATGCGTTACCTACAGTTATTCCTTGCCCTTGATCTAAGGGTTCTATTATAAATTTACCATAGTAATCTCTGGGTTTATCTGATCTTGATTCAACACATTCTATTTCGAACTGAATCATAATATTCTAAAGAAATTAAATTCGACGTTTTTTAGGTGGTCTGCATCCGTTATGCGGTACTGGTGTTATGTCCCGTATTAGTGTAATTTCTAAACCGGCAGTTTGTAAGGCTCTAATTGCTGTTTCTCTACCTGCTCCAGGTCCGCAAACTAAAACTTCTGTTTTTTTTACTCCTTGGTTCAGTGCTTCTTTTGTTGCTTTTTCGGCGGCTATTTGTGCTGCGAATGGAGTACCCTTTTTAGCTCCTTTAAATCCAATTGCTCCGGCTGAAGCCCAGGATATGGTTTCACCCATGGCATTTGTAATTGTTACTATTGTATTATTGAATGTAGATTGTATATGTGTTACTCCATTTGGAGCAGCTTTTTTACTTTTTTTTGTCGTAGACTTTTTTATTTGTATTGCCATTTGTTTTAGTTATTTAGATTGATGCTTGGCTATATATTTTTATTTTGTTACTTTCTTTTTACCAGCAACCGTTTTTTTACCACCTCTTCTTGTCCGAGCATTTGTACGAGTTCTTTGACCTCTAAGTGGTAATCCTGATCTATGACGACGGCCTCGAGTGCAATTAATTTCCATTAGACGCTTGATATTAACTGATTCCAAACGTCTAGCAGCTCCTTCGACTTGATACTCTTTATCTATTATTTCTCTAATTGTACTTATGTCTTGATCTGTTAAATCTTTGCATCTTATATTTAGGTCTACTTGAGCCTTAGTTAAAATTTTTTGTGAACTTGATAACCCTATTCCATATATATAAGTTAATCCAATTTCGATTCTTTTATTTCTAGGAAGGTCTACACCTGCGATACGTGCCACGTTGTTCTCCTTTTTAATGCAATGTTAGTTGGTTTTTTATTTACGTTTCATTTTAGCGCCTCCTTGTCGAACCTTAAGACGTGGATCTGTTCTACTTATGACATAAAGTCTTCCTCGTCTTCGAACAACTTGGCAATCTTTACTTCTTTCTTTGAGGCTACCTATTGAGCTAACTACTTTCATATTTGTATTTGTAGAGTAAATTATTTTTTGTTTTGCTTATCTACTTTAAGATAATATCTTATGCCTCAAATTTAGGCATCAATTACTTTTTATTTATTTAATTATGTTTTCATAATTTTGAGAAATTAGGTATGTTTGAACTTGTCGAGATGTATCTATCGCAACTCCAACCAATATTAATAGAGATGTTGCTCCCAATCCTCGAAACGCTGAGATACTTGTTATAGTTTCTATAATAGTAGGTATTATGGCTATAAAGGCTAAAAACAAAGCTCCTAAAAATGTTAGTCTATTCAAAGTTTTTTGTAAATATTCAACCGTAGCCTTTCCTGGCCTAACTCCAGGGATACTAGATTCCATTTTCTTTAAATTTTTTGATACATCAACTGGATTCAAGACTAAAGATGCGTAAAAATAGCTAAAAAATAATATCAGTGAAAAATAAAAAGCTAAATATATAACTTTATTAGTTCCTGCTGGGGATAAGTAGCTTAGTAATGTTTTAATTGTTTCATTGTTTGTTAGCTGGCTTAAGTAGGCAGGTAATATTAAAAAGGCCGAGGCAAAGATTATAGGCATTACTCCACCTTGATTTAACCTTAATGGTAGATAGCTAGTTTTATTCTGTAATTGACCTTTTCCAAGTTGGCGAGCTGAAATAATGGGTATTCGTCTAGTTCCTTCTTGGATAAAGATAATTCCCATTATCATTACAAGAAAAATACCACTTAATAATGCTAATTCTGTCAAGCTTGAGTTATATTTAGTAGTATCTGTTGATTGTTGAATTAATTTTGGCAGACCTGCGATTATATTTACAAATATTAGTAAAGATGGTCCATTCCCTACTCCTTTTTCAGTTATTTGTTCGGAGAACCACATTATTATCATTGAACCTGTTGTTAATGCTAAGGACATTTCAACAACAAACTGTAAGTTCCAATCAAATACGTAAGGTCTAACCCAAAAAGAAATGCCTATTGATTGCAACAGACCCCAAATTAATGCTATGTAGCGAGTTAGTTGAGAAATTTTTTGCCGACCAGCTTCTCCTTCTTCTTTTTGTAACTTTTCTAATGCTGGTATAGATGTGGTACCTAATTGTATTAATATTGAAGCATTTATATACGGGACTATACCTAATGCAAAGATGCCTATTGAGGCAAAGCCTCCTCCTGAGAAAATATTTAAAAAATTCACAATTGGATTATTACCTATGCTTTGATAAAAGGCGTCATGATCAACTCCAGGGATTGGCACAAAAGTTCCAAATCTGGATAAAATCAATAATCCGATTGTTATAAATAGTCTTGATTGAATATCTAATTTGTTTTGGGTTTTTTTTAATCTGTTTATCACAACTATATGTGTTTGAAAAGTTAATGGTAACATCCAAAATAGATTAGGATCTATTTTGGATCTATATTTCATTAAGAACGATTATCGTTTACTTGACTGAAAGTTTTTAATTGTGATAGTGCATTTGTAGCAGCTCTTGCATTATTTAGTGGATTATTGGACCCAAGTTGTTTGGCTAGGATATTTTTTACGCCCGCTAATTCTAATATAGTTCGAACAGAGCCCCCAGCAATAACACCAGATCCTGGTGCAGAGGGTCGAATTATGACTTTTGCTGCACCAGATCTACCTGAAATTATATGAGGAATAGAACTATTTTTTGTTATTGGAACTTCTATTAAATGTTTTTTTCCATCTGTTACAGCTTTTTTTACAGCTCCTATTACATCACTGGCTTTACCTATACCTACTCCAACTTGACCTTTTTCGTTTCCGATAATTAAGACTGCTCGGAAACTTAATTTTTTGCCCCCTTTTACTACTTTAGTAACTCGTCGAACTTGAACTACTTTTTCCTGCCAATCTGTTTCTTTTTCTCTTACTTTATTTGCTTTTTTGCGACTAGACATAGTGATTTTTTAATTAAAAGTTAAGTCCTTCTTTTCTAGCTGCTTCAGCTAAAGACTTTATTCGACCATGGTATAATCTACCGCCTCGATCAAAAACTACTTCGTTGATTTTATTTTCCAATGATTTTCTAGCGATAGTTTGGCCTACTAAAGTCGAGGCTTCGCATGTAGAACCAGATTGAAGTGAGGCTGCGATTGTTTTATCTTTACTAGAGCTAGATAAAATCGTTTTCCCTTGAGTGTCATCAATTAGTTGAGCGTAGATGTGATTGTTTGATCTGAAAATTGATAGACGTGGGCGTTGAGAAGTCCCTTTAATTTTCTGACGAATTCTAAGTTTTGCTTTGTTAATAGAATGTATGGACATGTTATTATTTTTTCCCTGCTTTTCCTACTTTTTTACGAACATATTCACCTTGGTATCTTATTCCTTTACCCTTATATGGTTCTGGTGGTCGTACTAATCTTATGTTAGCAGCGGTTTGACCCACTAATTCTTTATCTAAACCATCTACTATTACATTGGTATTCCCATCTACAGATAATTTGATTCCTTCTGGTGCTATAATTTTTACTTGATGGCTAAATCCTACGTTTAAAATTAAATTTTTTCCGTCAAGTTGGGATCGATAGCCAACACCTTGTAATTCCAGCTTTCGTTGGAATCCTTGTGTTACTCCTTTAATCATATTATGCACTAGGCTTCTATATGTTCCATATAGTTGTTCCGCATTATTATATTCTTTATTTGGTAGTATCTTTAGCAAATTTTCTTCTTGTTGAATTTGAATCGAGCTTGGAACGACTCTTGATAACTCACCTTTTGGACCTTTTATAACTATATTATTTTCTTTTAGTGTAACCGTAACTTTGTCGGGTACTTTTACTGGAAGTTTACCTATTCTAGACATATTTTACTTATAATGTTGTTTACCAAATATAACATAATACTTCACCACCTAATCCTTGTGTTCGAGCTTTGGTGTCGTTCATAACTCCATGGGAGGTAGATATAACTGCAACTCCTAAACCACCTAAAACGCGTGGTAATTCTTTGCGATTCGCATAGACTCTTAGTCCCGGTTTGCTAATTCGTTTTAACGATGTTATAACAGGCTGACGGTTTTTTCCTTTGTATTTTAAGGAAAGTAGTAAGTATTTACTATAAGTTTCACCAATTTCTTCTATATTTTGAATGAATCCTTCTTCCAGTAATATATTTGCGATATTACGTGTCATTTTTGTTGCTGGAACTTGTACTATTTGGTGTTTAGCTAAGTTAGAATTACGTAAGCGTGTTAGCATGTCCGAAATTGTATCGTTAACCACAGATACTCCTTTTCATAATTTGTTTTTATTTATTAATTGTCATTAAATGGCATTCCCATAGCTTTTAATAAAGCTATACCTTCTTGTTGAGTTCTTGCCGTAGTTGTTATAGCTATATCCATCCCTCTGATTTGGTCTACTTTATCATATTCTATTTCTGGGAATATAAGTTGCTCTTTAATACCTAAGTTATAATTCCCTCTCCCATCAAATCCTTTAACACTTATACCTTTGAAATCTCGGATGCGTGGTAAGGATAGATTTATAAAACGTTCCAAAAAGGCGTACATCAATTTTTTTCTTAACGTTACTGCGATCCCTACTGGCATACCGTCTCGAATCTTAAAGCCAGCAATTGATTTTCGTGCTTTGGTAACTACTGGTTGTTGTCCTGTTATTATAGATAATTCTTGTAGGCTAATATCTAAAGCTTTATTATTTTTTGCCGCCTCGCCTAATCCACGATTTATAGTAATTTTTATAATTTTTGGAACTTGGTGTATATTCTCGTATTTAAATTGTTCCATAAGTTTAGGAACCACTTTCTCTTTATAATATGATCTAAGAGTTTGGGTCATAATGATAGCTTGGATTTATTTCGTTAGTTTTTTAAAGATACGTGTCTTCTTTCCTGTTGATTCTACCTGAATCGAAGTTCGACTCGCTATTTTTTGCTCAGTATTGTAAAGCATTACGTTTGAGCTATGTATAGGAGCTTCGAATTGTGATATTCTTCCAACTTCCCCTTCTTTTTTTGGTTTAATATGTTTTTTCTTTACATTTACTTCTTGCACTATCACTTGACTTGTCTGTTTTAGTATTTTAGAGATTTGGCCAATTTTACCTTTATCTTTGCCAGATATAACTTTAATTGTATCGCCTTGACGTACATGCATTTTTTTCTGAGTTTGCATTATAAAACCTCCGGTGCTAAGGAAACGATTTTTGTAAAGTCTTTATCTCTTAACTCGCGAGCTATTGGTCCAAAAACTCTGGTTCCTCTAGGGTTATTTTCTTTATTTATTATTACGGCGGCATTGTCGTCGAAGCGGATGGACATTCCGTCTGTACGCCGGATTGTTTTTTTCGTTCTCATAACAACTGCTCTGACTACATCTGCTCGTTTTACTGGCATATTAGGCGAGGCGTCTTTTACGACTCCTATAATTATGTCCCCAATTGTTGCATAGCGTCTATTAGTGCCCAAGACTTTTATGCACATTATTTTTTTTGCTCCACTATTATCAGCTACATTTAAGTATGTCTGTGTTTGTATCATTGTAAATTACTCTCCAATATTAGATATATCGATTCGAGACGATTTTTGTTTTATCATTTTCAGGGACCATCTTTTTGTTTTACTTAATGGTCTAGTTTCGACGATGTTAACTATATCTCCCAGTTTACATTCGTTGTTCTCATCGTGTGCTTTATATTTTTTTGTTTTGGAAATAATTTTCCCGTATTTTTTGTGAGTTATTTTAGTTTCTATTGCAACAACGATTGTTTTTTGCATTTTGTCACTAACCACTATTCCTGTCTTTTCTTTAATAGGCATATATTAAGAGTTATTTTTTAGTTTTTAATCTTTCGGATTGTAGTGTTAATAATTGGGCAATTTTTCTTTTTGTGTGTTTAAAAAGGTGTGATTTGAAAGACTGTCGTGTTGCTTTTTTTAGTCTTAGATCAAATAAATCTTTTTTTGCAGATTCTATAGTTTTAATTAAGTTTTCGTTATCTACGTTTTTTATATCATCAAAAGTTGAAAAAGTCATAATTATTACTGTCCTCTTGATACAAATTTTGTTTTGATTGGAAGTTTGTAAGAAGCATTTTTTAACGCTTGATACGCTATACCTTGAGGAACTCCATTCATTTCAAATAAAATGTGTCCTGTTTTGATTACGGCAACCCAGTAATCTGGTGCTCCTTTACCAGATCCCATTCGTGTCTCTGGTGGTTTTGCTGAAATCGATTTATCTGGAAATACGCGAATCCATAGTTTTCCTGTTCTCTTTACATATCTGGTTATTGTTCTTCTTGTTGCTTCGATTTGTCTAGATGTTAGCCAAACCGATTCTAAAGCTTGTAACCCATAATCTCCAAATATTACATGGTTACCTTTGCTTGCTGTACCACCAAGTCTACCTCTATGAGGTTTACGAAATTTTGTTCTTTTAGGACTAAGCATGTTAATTAGTTTTTTAAATATTTAGTTTTAATTTTTAATTAGGCTCTGATGGTTAAATGTTGGAGTAACTTCACCGTTAAATACCCAAACTTTTACCCCTAAAACTCCATATGTGGTTTGGGCTCGTTTAGTTGCATAATCAATATCTGCCCTTAACGTTTGTAGTGGAACTCGGCCTTCACGTACCCATTCGCTGCGAGCGATTTCTGCTCCATTTAATCGACCAGATACTTGGACTTTTATCCCTTCTATGTTTACGCGCTGAGCTTTTTGAATTGCTTGGCGAGTTGCCCTACGGAAGGCAACCCGTTTTTCTAATTGTTGTGCTATAAATTCAGCTATTAGAGCTGCGTCTGCATCTGGTTTTGCTAATTCACTTACATTGATTCTTAGCTTTTTTAATGGGTTTACTAATTTCTCTAGTTCTGATTTCAATTTTTCTATCCCAGTACCAGATCGACCTACTATTATTCCAGGTCTAGAAGTATGGATCTCGAGTTCGATTTGGTCTGATTTTCGATTAATCTCTACTTTTGAAATACCAGCTGATGCTAGGTTTTTCTCTATGTGTTGTCTAATTTTATAATCTTCTTCTAGAATTGAAGGATACTCTTTTTTTAGTTCAAACCAAGATGATCGGTGTTTTTGTGTAATACCTAATCTAAACCCCAAAGGATGTGTTTTTTGTCCCACAGTTTTTCTCCGTTTATAAAATTTTTAGGATTGTTTTAAAAAGATACTTATATGACAAGTTGGTTTTTGTATTTTGTATCCTCTACCTTGTGCTCTTGGTCTGAATCTTTTAAGAATCGGACCAGGATCGACAAAGCCTTCAGCCACTACTAGACTACTTTTTGTTAGGCCATTATTAGTTTCAGCGTTTGCAGCAGCAGACTGTAGTACTTGAAGGACTGGTTTACAGGCCGAATATGGCATAAATTCAAGGATTAATAGTGCCTCTTTATAGGATTTCCCTCGTATTTGATTTAATACTCTTCGAACTTTGTTTGGACCCATTCTTATATATTTAGCAATTGCTTTAACCATAGTATTTTTTATTAAGTAGTTATTGGGTAATAATAATGTTTACCGTTTTGCTTTTTTATCACTTTTAACGTGTGATCTAAAATTTCTCGTTGGAGAAAATTCACCTAATTTGTGTCCTACCATTTGATCATTTATGTAAACTGGAACGTGTTGTTTCCCATTGTATACTGCTATGGTCGTGCCGACCATCGAAGGTAATATTGTTGAGGCCCGTGACCATGTTTTTATAACATCTTTTTTACCAGCTTCAGTTAACGATTCAATTTTTTTAGAAAGACTAGCGCTAATATACGGTCCTTTTGATAATGAACGACTCATTTTTTTTGAAAGATATGGTTTGTTTTTAAGGTTCTGTATTATGATGTTAAATTTATTTTCTACCGCGAACTATATAAAAATCACTGTATTTGTTTTTTGTTCGAGTTTTAACTCCAAGAGCTGGTTTACCCCATGGTGTAACTGGCCTTGCTCTCCCAATTGGAGATCTACCTTCCCCACCTCCATGAGGGTGATCGCATGGATTCATAACTACCCCTCTAACTGTTGGTCTAATTCCAAGCCAGCGACTTCTACCTGCTTTTCCAGAGGTTATGTTATTATGTTCAACATTTCCTATTTGTCCAATAGTTGCCCGACAATCTTTTCGAATTAATCTAACTTCACTAGATGGTAATTTTATAGTTACAAAATTACCGTCTTTTGCAACGATTTGAGCGGAAGATCCAGCCGCTCTTACAAGTTGGCCTCCGCGACCAGGTACTATTTCTACATTATGTACGTCCGTACCTAATGGAATAAATTTTAGAGGTAATGAACTACCAATTTCTAACGGTGCTTTCTCTCCAGAATTAATTTTAGCTCCAACAGTTAATAATTTTGGATGCAATATATATCTTTTTTCTCCGTCATTATAATTTATTAGTGCAATTCGAGCATTTCGGTTTGGATCATATTCAATGGAAGCAACTTTTCCTTCGATATCAGTTTTATCTCGTCTGAAGTCAATTAGTCGATATCTTTGCTTGTGCCCTCCACCTTTGTGGCGAGTAGTTATAATTCCTCGGTTGTTTCGACCTGCTTTTGATATTTTTGAGCGGAGTAATGTTTTTTCAGGTTTGTGAGTTGTTATTTCCGAAAAATCCGAAACCGATCTATTTCTAGTTCCTGCAGTATAAGGCCGGTAAATGCGTATTGCCATGATTCGTATAAATATATGTTTAAATTAATTAGTTCTCAGAGAATAGATTTATTGAGTTATTTGGGGCTAATGTTAAGATAGCCCGTTTGTAATTAGTTTTTTTTCCTATAAATTTTCCAATTCTTCGTTGTTTTTGTGGAATTCTATGAGTATTTACAGATTTGACTTTTACATTAAATAGTTGTTCTATTGCAAATTTGATTTGGGTTTTATTTGCGTTTCTAGCTGTTGCAAAAGTATATTGATTTAATTCCAGTAGTTTAGTTGCTTTATCTGTTATTATTGGATATTTAATTAGGTCTAATAAATGGTTTGAGCTCATAACTTTTTAGAGTGTGTTAAGTTTAGATAATGCTTGTTCAGTCATTATAATTTTTTTTGCTGAAAGTACTTGTTTTAACGCTAAGTTTTCTAAGGATAAAATTTGAAAATTAGGTAGATTTCTAATTGATAGAATAGTATTTGGTGTTGCTTTGTGTGTAATTATTAATGTTTTAAAACTAGTCTCGATAACGTTTAATTTGTTTACCTTAGCTATAAAATTTTTTGTGCTTGGTTTTTCGATTTCAACAAAATTATCTTCGACTACTATTGTTTTATGTGCTGCACAGTATAATGCTGTCGTTAGAGCTAATTTTTTTTCTTTATTATTTATTTTTTTAGTAGATGTTTTTGGTTTTGGTCCAAATGCCACGCCTCCTCCACGCCATAATGGTGAGTTTGCTGAACCAGACCTTGCTCGGCCTGTACCTTTTTGTTTCCACGGTTTTTTACCTCCTCCTTTTACTTCACTTCGTGTTTTACAGGATACAGTCCCTTGGCGTCTTTGTGTACTTTGAATAATAAGAGTTTTATGTAATAAATGTTTTGCTCCCGTTTCACAGTTTTTTAAGTTAACTGAAATAGACGAGTTTGGTTTAATTTTCCCATCTAAGTCTAATACTTCGTAAGTTAGTGTTTTGATCAGTGCCATTGTTCTAAATGTAGTTATTTTTTATTTATTATTTTTATTCGTAATAGTTTCGATGCTTATTAGGTTTCCAATTTTTCCAGGTACCGCCCCCTTAACTACTAGTAAATTATTTTTTTGATTTATGTGAAGTACTTCTAGGTTTTTTATAGTTGTGTACTTACCCCCTAGACGACCTGCCATTTTTTTTCCAGGATATACTCTACCTGGTGTAGTACCTTGTCCAATTGAACCTGGTTCTCTATGGTTTTTAGATCCATGTGTCATCGGTCCTCTTGTAAAGTTATGTCTTTTCACAGTACCACTGAATCCTTTTCCAATAGTTTTTCCTCTGATAGATACAAAATCACCAACTTTGAATGTTTCAACATCGATTGTCATTCCTAGCTCTGGATTTTTTATAGAGCTGTTTTTATATTCTTTCAAATATTTTAATGGTTTGATATTAGATTTTGCCAAGTGCCCAATCCGAGCTTTGGTAAGTAATTTTGATTTAATATCCATATATCCTACTTGGATTGCTTGATATCCATTTGCTTCCGGAGTTTTTATTTGAGTTATTGTACACGGACCAGCCTTTATAAGAGTCACTGGAATTGCCAACCCAGAATTATCAAAAATTTGTGTCATTCCTAATTTCGTGCCTAAAATGCCTGTAGTCATAAGGGTTAATTGCTTTTAATATATTTTTATACAAGTGACAAAATAGATTGTTATCTTATTAAACAATAAAATACCATAATATTTTTGACTTTTAAGTCTTTCAGAATATTT